>Ga0157370_10000210_pt1 | contig 74229 bp, 66 predicted proteins | sample C35metaG_FD_113463 | JGI IMG/M metagenome (GOLD analysis project Ga0157370, IMG submission 113463) | Corn rhizosphere microbial communities from Kellogg Biological Station, Michigan, USA - C3-5 metaG | ecosystem: Host-associated > Plants > Roots > Rhizosphere > Soil | place: USA: Michigan...
AGATTTCGAGCAACTGCCTACGTTCGGATCGCACCAAGAGATTTTCTCGTACCAAGTCATTGAGGCGCCGGGGATGATTGTCGTCAACATGGAGTTCTACGGCGCGCACCGAGCGTCGGTCATGGGCACGATGGAATAGACTGCGGCGTGCGGTCGACGGTGTTCTGAGGGGGGGCGTGATGGACGCAACCGGGAGGTAGTAGATCGCCGAGTTCGAGGGGGAAATCCGGTACTCAAATCGGTACGGTCGGGCACTGCCTGAGGATTGCGCGCAATGGTGTTTCTTTGATAGTCGATTCGTGCGTCGTCAGAGCGATTTTTGAAAAATTCATTTATTATCAATCGCTTAGAATAACTTCTGGCGGAGGGCGTGGGATTCGAACCCACGAAGGCCGTCAAGCCTTGCCGGTTTTCAAGACCGGTGCATTCGACCACTCTGCCAGCCCTCCGAGAGGCGCGATTGTAACCTGAAACGAGGCGGCGCCCACGTACCGGGCGCCGCTGCTTCGTCCCTTCAACCGTCGCTTTCGTTCAGAAACAGCGCCTGCAAGTCGTTCAAGAACCGCTGCCCGAGCGGCGTCGGCGCAATTTTTTCATAGGTGCGCTCGATCAACCCACGCCGTTCGGCCTCCTGCAGCGCGGGCTCGATCGACGTCATCGGCAGTCCGGTCCGATCGATGAAGCGGTGCACGGGGAATCCTTCGGCGAGCCGCAGCGCATTGAGCATGAATTCGAACGGCAAGTCATGCGCCGACACCTCGTGCTCTTCCTGAACCGGCGTGCCGGCGCGTGCTTGGTCGATAAACGTCGCGGGATGCTTATAACGCACCTGCCGAACGATGCGATGTGAGAACGAAAGTTTCGAATGCGCGCCGGCGCCGATACCGAGATAGTCGCCGAAGCGCCAATAGTTCAGATTGTGCTTGCACTGATGATGCGGCTTTGCATAAGCCGATACTTCGTACCGCTCGTAGCCGGCCGCAGCCGTTCGCTCGTGAATCCACTCCTGCATATCGGCCGAGGCGTCGTCGTCGGGCAGTGGCGGCGGAAACTTCGCGAACAGGGTATTGGCCTCGAGCGTGAGGTGATAGAGCGACAAATGCGGCGGGCCAAACGCGAGCGCCGTTTCGATATCGGCGCGACATTCGTCCAATGTTTGCTGCGGTAGCGCGAACATCAAATCGAGGTTGTAGTTCTCGAAGTGGCGCGCCGCAATTTCGACCGCGCGGCGAGCGTCACCCGCGTCGTGGATCCGCCCGAGCGCCTTCAGATGGGCCTCGTTGAAGCTTTGGATGCCGACGGATAGCCGGTTCACGCCGCTCGCGCGAAACTGTGCGAACTTCTCGGCTTCGAAGGTGCCGGGGTTGGCTTCCATCGTGATCTCGGCATCGGCATCGAGCGGCAGCAGCGCGCGCACGTCCGACAGCAGCCGGTCGAGCCCACGCGCCGACAGTAAGCTCGGTGTGCCGCCGCCGATGAAGACGGTATGCACCTGCCGGCCCCAGACAAGCGGCAGCGCATGTTCGAGATCGGCGCGCAGCGCATCGAGATAATCGTCTTCGGGGAAACGCTCGCCCTTCCACTCGTGAGAGTTGAAATCGCAGTAAGGACACTTGCGCACGCACCACGGAAAATGGACATAAAGCGCAAGCGGCGGCAACGAGCTAAGCCGGAGGGCGCCGGGTGCCGTGAACGCCTGGATGACGCCCGACCGAGTACCGATCATCGTTCTTCCTTCAGTCGGGCCAGCAGCGCGCCGAGCGCGATCGCGCGGTGGCTGCGTGCGTTTTTGATCGCGGGCTCGAGTTCCGCCGCCGTCGCGTTCAAATCGCGCAAGAAAAAGTGCGGGTCGTAGCCGAAACCGTTCGCGCCGCGCGGCGCGTCCAAGATCTCGCCGTGCCAGCGGCCTTCGGCAATCAGCGGTTCCGGATCGTCGGCGTGCCGCACGAGCACCAGCACACAGTAGTAATAACCACGCCGATCGGAAACGCCGTGCAGCCGAGCGACGAGATGCGCGTTGTTGGCCGCGTCGCTCTTCTCTCCGCCGGCGCGCTGTGCGTAGCGCGCCGAAAACACCCCCGGCTCGCCGTGCAGTGCACGCATGCAGAGCCCCGAATCGTCCGCGAGCGCGGGCAGCCCCGTCAGGCGTGCCGCGTGGCGGGCTTTTGCGAGCGCGTTTTCGACGAAGGTCGCGTGGGGTTCCTCAGCTTCGGCTACGCCAAGCTCGCCTTGGGCGATGAGCGCAACGCCGGCCGCGCCGAGCATGGCCGAGAATTCGCGCAGCTTGCCGGCGTTGTTCGACGCGACGACCACGCGCTCGAGCGGTGTGCCGCCCAGCGCGGCACCGGCCCCCGATGCGCGCGGGCTTGTGCCGGCTTGCTCAATCATCGCTGACTCCGAGCGCCGCCTTCTGCTTTTCGACGAGCGTGCGAATGCCTTGCTCCGCAAGACCCAGCAGCGCGTTCATCTCGTCGCGCGAGAACGGCGCGCCTTCGGCCGTGCCTTGCACTTCGACAAACCCGCCCGCGCCCGTCATCACGACGTTCATATCGGTATCGCAGCGCGAATCTTCGTCGTAGTCGAGGTCGAGCACCGGCTTGCCTTGATAGACGCCGACGGAAATGGCGGCGACGTAATCGGTGATCGGCGATACGGGGATGCGACCCGCGGCGACGAGCTTGGATACGGCATCGTGGGCGGCGACGAACGCGCCTGTGATGCTGGCCGTACGTGTGCCGCCGTCGGCCTGAATCACATCGCAATCGACATGCAGCGTGCGCGGCCCGAGCCGTTCGAGATCGAATACCGCGCGCAGCGCACGCCCGATCAGCCGCTGAATCTCTTGCGTGCGGCCTGTTTGCTTGCCGCGCGCGGCTTCGCGATCGCTGCGCGTGTGCGTGGCGCGCGGCAGCATCCCGTACTCGGCCGTGAGCCAGCCTTGATGGCGTTCGCGCAGGAACTCGGGGACGCGTTCGACGACGCTCGCCGTGCAAATCACTTTGGTGTCGCCGAACTCGACGAGCACCGATCCCTCGGCATGCTTCGTATAGTGGCGCGTGATGCGTACGTCGCGCAGGGCGTCGGCGGCACGCCCGCTCGGGCGTTGGACGGTATCGGTCATGGTCGGGATGGAAAGCGGCATGGCCGCGACGGAAGAGGAGAAACGCAATTTTACCGCTCCGGACCGAACGCATGTGCCGTGCCGCGTTAGGTGCCCTGCGGCAGGCGTGCCCGGTAAAAATGGGATAATGCGCGTTCAACGCTTTTGCGCCGGGGCGACGCGCGAAGCGGCTCGAATAACCGGCCGGCGACGGCCACAATCGCGAGACGGACGATGATTTACAGCATGACAGGCTACGCGAGCGCGACGCGCGAACTCGCGGCCGCAGGCAGTACCGGAGCCATGAGCGTATCGGTCGAACTGCGCACCGTGAATTCGCGTTTTCTCGACCTGAACTTTCGTATGCCCGAAGAGGCGCGCACGTGCGAGCCGACGCTGCGCGAAATGCTGATGACGAAGCTCTCGCGCGGCAAGGTCGACATCCGGGTGAACTTTCAACGCAGCGAACAGGCGGCGACCGCCAGTTCGCTGAACCGCGACGCGCTTGCGCAACTGGCGGCGCTCGAGCGTGCCGTGCTCGACGCCTTTCCGGGCGGCGAGCGGATGCGTACAGGCGAAATCCTGCGCTGGCCCGGGGTCCTGGCGGAGACGAATGTTTCGCCCGAGACACTGCGCGATGCGGTGCTGGCGTGCGGCAAGCAGGCAACCGCCGAACTCGTCGACGTGCGCGCGCGCGAGGGCGCCCAACTGGCAGCCATGCTGCTCGGCAACGTGACGGAGATGGAAGCGATCGTCACGCGCATCACCCCGCTCGTGCCCGAGCTCATCGTTAAACATCAGCAAAAAATCGTCGAGCGTCTGCAAGAAGCGCTCGGCATCGCGGCGCCCGATGCGGCGGCTACCATCGTCTCGCGCGAGGAGATCGCCGAGCGCATCCGCCAGGAAGTGACGATGTACGGCATTCGCATCGACATCGCCGAGGAACTGTCGCGTCTGTCCGCGCACTTGAACGAAACGCGGCACGTGATCGAAAAGGGCGGGAAGGTCGGCAAGCGGCTCGACTTCATGATGCAAGAGCTCAATCGCGAAGCGAACACCCTCGGCTCGAAGGCCGCGGCCAAAGAACTGGCCGATGCTTCGATGACGCTCAAGCTGCTCATCGAGCAAATGCGCGAGCAAGTGCAGAACCTGGAGTAAGCGCGATCATGACCGAGTCCACGCACGAATCGATAGCGGCGCACAGCAAGCCGCGTAATCCCTACGCCGGCGTCTATCCCGGCAATTTGTTCATGGTGGTTGCGCCCTCGGGCGCGGGCAAGTCCACGCTCGTGAACGCGCTGCTCGCGCGTGATCCGGCTATCCGTCTGTCGATTTCGTACACGACTCGCAAGCCGCGTCCGGGCGAGCAGGACGGCCAGCATTATCATTTCACGACGGTCGACGATTTTCTCGCGCGCCACGCCCGCGGCGAGCTGCTCGAAAGCGCGGAAGTGCACGGCAATTACTACGCCACGTCGCGCTTGTGGATCGAAGAGCAAATGAAAAACGGCCATGACGTACTGCTCGAAATCGACTGGCAAGGCGCGCAGCAGGTAAAGAAGCAGTTCCGCAATGCCGTGGAGATTTTTATTCTGCCGCCGTCGCTGTCGGCGCTCGAAGAGCGTCTGAAGAAGCGTGGGCAGGACGAGCCGAACGTCATCACGCGCCGGCTACTTGCAGCGGGCAGCGAGATCGCGCATGCGGCGGAATCGGAGTACGTCATCATCAACGAGCACTTCGAATGCGCGCTCGCCGAGCTGCAGTGCGTCGTCGATGCGACGCGCCTGCGGTTCGCCTCGCAATACGCGCGCCACACCGAGCTTTTCGTCGAACTCGGCATCCATTTGCCCCACGCCGAGTGACACCCGCCATCACGGCCGCCATGGCAGTTGCAATGACGGGCGCAATGACGGCCCGAGCGGCGGCCGGCGTGCAGGCGAGTGCTTGCGCACATAAGGTAGAATGAGCAACATATTGAGAAGGAATTTCGAAACATGGCCCGCATTACCGTCGAAGACTGCCTGAAGCAAATCCCGAATCGTTTCGAGCTGGCGCTCGCCGCGACGTATCGCGCGCGTCAACTCGCGCAAGGCCACACGCCGAAGATCGAAAGCCGCGACAAGCCGACCGTCGTCGCACTGCGCGAGATCGCGGCGGGGCAAGTCGGTCTCGAGATGCTGAAGAAGGTCCCTGTCTAAAGCGTCGGGCGCGCCGGATGCCAACGCACCCGGCGCCGTCTTGAGCCATGCCAGTTCGCGCATAGAGCCTGCACAGCGACTACTACGGAGGCGAAAATGAGCGCTACCCCATCGTCCGCCTCCGCTCCCGACGATGCCGTGCATGTCGAGCAGGAGCACGACGTAGAAGCCCCCGGCGCCGCGCGTAAGTACATCGATGCGGTTCTCGAACAGTCGTTTCGCCATCTGTTCGGGCCTACCGCCACGCCGGAGCAACCCCGCAAGCATGACGTCGTTTCCATTGCGAAACTCACGTCGATGCTGGCCGGCTACCTGAGCCCCGAAGAGATCAAAGAGGTCAAGGGCGCATTCCACTTCAGCGACGAAGCGCACCTCGGCCAGTATCGGCAGAGCGGCGAGCCGTATATTACGCATCCTGTCGCCGTCGCCGAAACCTGTGCGGGGTGGAAGCTCGACGCGCAGTCGATCATGGCGGCGCTGCTGCACGACGTCATGGAGGACCAGGGCGTCACGAAGACGGAGCTGGCCGAGCGCTTCGGCCCGAAGGTGGCCGAACTCGTCGACGGCTTGTCGAAGCTCGACAAGATGGAGTTCCGCAATCGCGAGGAAGCGCAGGCGGAAAATTTCCGCAAAATGCTGCTCGCGATGGCGCGCGACGTACGCGTGATCCTCGTCAAGCTTGCCGATCGCCTGCATAACATGCGCACGCTCGGCGCCGTGCCGTCCGAGAAGCGCCGTCGTGTCGCCCGCGAAACGCTCGACATCTATGCGCCGATCGCGCACCGGCTCGGGCTGAACAATACGTATCGCGAGCTGCAAGATCTCAGTTTCGCCAATTTCAACCCGCACCGTTACGCCACGCTCGAAAAAGCCGTGAAGGCCGCGCGCGGCAATCGGCGCGAGGTGGTGGGCAAGATCCTCGAATCGGTACAGCGCGCCATCGCCGATGCGCACATCGAAGCGGAAGTCACGGGCCGCGAGAAGACGATCTTCAGCATCTACAAGAAGATGCGCGACAAGCAGTTGTCGTTCTCGCAGGTGCTCGACGTCTACGGTTTTCGCGTCGTCGTCGGCAGTGCGCTCGAATGTTATACGTGCATCGGCGTGCTGCATGCGCTCTACAAGCCTGTACCCGGCAAGTTCAAGGACTACATCGCCATTCCGAAGGTCAACGGCTATCAGTCGCTGCACACGACGCTAGTCGGCCCGTTCGGAGCGCCGATCGAATTCCAGGTGCGCACGCGCAAGATGCACGAGATTGCCGAGGCCGGCGTCGCAGCGCACTGGCTCTACAAGAACGGCGGTGCCGATCTGAACGACGTGCAAAAGCGCGCGCATCAGTGGCTCAAGTCGCTACTCGATATCCAGAGCGAGGCCGGCGATTCGAGCGAGTTCCTCGAGCACGTCAAGATCGATCTGTTCCCCGACGCCGTCTACGTCTTCACGCCGAAGTCGAGGATCATGGCGTTGCCGCGCGGCTCGACGGCCCTCGATTTCGCCTACTCGATTCATAGCGACCTCGGTAATCAGTGCGTCGCCGTCAAGATCAACAACGAGTTGCTGCCGCTGCGCACCGAGCTCAAGAGCGGGGACATCGTCGAGGTCATCACGGCACCGTACTCGAAGCCGAATCCGGCGTGGCTCGGCTTCGTGCGGACTGGCAAAGCGCGCTCGGCCATTCGGCATTATCTGAAGACGATGCGGCTGAACGAGTCCGTCCAGCTCGGCGAGCGGCTCGTCGATCAGAGTTTGAAGGGATATGGGCTGGCGCTGGCGGCCGTCGAGCCGGAAGTGTGGGACAAGCTCGTGCAATGGACGGGCAATAAAAACCGGCAGGAAATATTCGCCGATATCGGTCTCGGGCGGCGCGTGGCGGCTGTCATGGCTAAGCGCATCGAGGTGCTCGTGACCGGCCGTGATGCCGACGACGATCACGGACGCGCCGAAGTTGCGGGTTCCGCATCGCACGCACCACCGCCCGTTGTCATCACGGGTACGGAAGGAATGTCCGTCCAGTTGTCGGCCTGCTGCCGGCCGATCCCGGGCGATGACATCATGGGCTATATCGGCATCGGGCTCGGTATGGCGATCCATACGACCGACTGCCGCGTCGCGCAGCGCATTCATCGGCGCGACCCGGGGCGCTGGATCGACGTGGCGTGGGCGCCGCAGCCGGGGCGGTTGTTCGATGTGGCCGTCAAGGTGCTCGTGCGCAACGTGAAGGGCGTGTTCGCGCGTGTGGCTGCCGATATCACGTCCGCCGACGCAAATATCGTCCATATCGCGATGGATGAGGATTTGTCGCAAGAATCGACTGTCCTGCGGTTCGTGATCCAAGTGAGCGATCGTATCCACCTGGCCAACGTCATGCGCCGCGTGAGAACGAACCCCGACGTGATGCGGATTGTGCGCGAGCGTCCGAGCGAGGATGGCCATCATCGCCCGGACGGAGGCATGAGAATCGAACGCGAGCGCGGCGATTATTGAGCGTCCGAGGCGTTTCGGGGTTGCCGCGGTATTACGGTGGGGAAGCGGTGTAGCGCGGCAGGCTCGTTGAAGGAAACGCGGAACTCGGGGGCAAACTCAGGCGGAAAAACAAAGGGCCTTCCGTACGGAAGGCCCTTTATAGATGGTGCGGCTGGCAGGATTCGAACCCACGACCCCTTGGTTCGTAGCCAAGTACTCTATCCAACTGAGCTACAGCCGCACGTAAAAACGGAAAATCGCACTTCGGTGAAACAAAAGAGCCTTCCGCGAAGAAGGCTCTAGAACCAAGACTCTTGAAACGGTTGGTGCGGCTGGCAGGATTCGAACCCACGACCCCTTGGTTCGTAGCCAAGTACTCTATCCAACTGAGCTACAGCCGCACGCAGAAGCGAAATTATAGCAAAGTTCCAAGAAAAGGGAAGACATCGCGAACGCTTTATTCTGTCTTGTGGGTAGGCCCCGATCGTGTACGCTTGAAGATTGAACGCAGGTAGTGATTCGCACCATGAACAAGGCATTTGTCAAAGAGTCGACCGAAGGCGATGACGACGATCTCGACCTCGGCCAGCCGGCGATTCCCGCCGGCGCCAAGAATTACATCACGCCCGCGGGCCATAAGCGCCTGCGCGACGAACTTCTGCATCTCATCGACGAGGCGCGCCCCGAAGTCGTCAAACTCGTATCGTGGGCAGCGTCCAACGGCGACCGCTCGGAGAACGGCGATTACATCTACGGTAAGCGCCGTTTGCGAGAGATCGATCGACGCATTCGGTTTTTGACCAAACGGCTCGACTTGGCCGAGGTCGTCGATGCCAGCCGGCAGGAAAACGTCGACCAGGTATTTTTTGGCGCGACGATCGACTACGCGACCGAAGATGGCGAGACGCATACGATAACGATCGTCGGCGTCGACGAAGTCGATCTCGACAAGGGCCATGTGAGCTGGATTTCGCCCGTCGCGCGCGCATTGCTGAAGGCGCGCATCGGCGATACGGTCACGCTGCACACGCCCGCTGGGCCCGAGCAGATCGACGTGCTCGACGTGCGGTACCCGGCGGCCGAGTAGCGTCGCCGATCGATAAAAAAAAGCGCCGCAATCGAAATGCGGCGCCTTTCTCGCAAGGGCGTACAGGTACAGGGGCCTGCGCGTACCGTTTAGAAGCGATGACGCAGGCCGGCCGAGACGGCCACTTGCTTGTCCGTCGACGACATGTTCAAGCCATTGATCACCGCACCGATGCCCGTCCCCTTGTTCACGACATGCTGGAATTCGCTTTCCAGGTAGATGTCGGTGCGCTTGGACAGCGCGTAGTCGGCTTGCAGGTTGAATTGGTTCCACTTCGGATGGACGCCGCCGATCGTGCTGTCCGTGTACGTATAGGCGCCGGCCAGGCTGATGGCCGGGGTCAGGGCATAACGGGCGTTCACTTCGTAGTTATTAAAGCGCGCGCCGCCGCCGGGCAGCGCGAGCGTGGCCGAAGTGCCGGCGTTGGCGGCATTCACGCCAAGGGCGTCGTCCAGACGCGTTTGCGTGAAGACGAAGCCCGCCGTCGCCGGGCCGAACGTATAGTTGGCGCCCGCGCCCCACGTACGCTGACGGCTCGCGACGAAGGTCGCATCGCCGGCCACGGCGCCCGGCGACGCCGCGGTTTGGGCGAGCGCGTTGATGTTGTTGTTCAACTGCATATACGCCGCGGCGACATTCAGGCCGCCCCACGTATACGAAGCGCCGACGCTATACGCTCGATTGTTCGAGAACTGGCCGGCGGTGTTCGAGAAGCCGTACAACGCACCGAGCTTGAAACCGCCGTAGTTCGCACTCTGAAAATGCACCGAGTTGTTGACGCGGAACGAATTGTCGAGATTGTCGTTGTCGAACGGGTGGGCGAAGTAGGTGCCGCCATACTGCGTGCCCGTGAGGGCCAACGGCCCGAGATATTGCACGACGTCGTCATACTGGCGGCCGAGCGTCACGGAGCCGAATTGGGCGCTCTGCAGGCCCACCCAGGCCTGACGCCCGAATTCGCGGCCATTCTGCTTGAGCGTGCCGTTGTTGATGCCGAAGCCGTTTTCCAATGTAAAGATGGCTTTGAGCCCACCGCCTAGATCCTCGGCGCCGCGCAAGCCCCAGCGACTACCGTTGACCGAGCCCGTTGTCTGCTGCCAGGCGCTATGGCCGCCTTGATTGTTCGTGTAAGTAATACCGGCATCGATCAGGCCATAGAGGGTCACGCTGCTTTGCGCGTGAGCCATCGTCGCAAATGCACCCGTCAGGGCGCCGACTAGAAGCGTCTTTTTCATCTTTCTCTCCAGGATCAGGAAGTTTTCTTGACTGTCTCGGGAGGTGTCGGCCGACGGCATCCCCTAAGAGATTGCACGCCGGCACGACGATGCAGCTGAAAACACAGCAACCGGTCCCGTTTTTCCGAACTGGGTTGAGTGTAAAGACCGCTTCCTTGAGAATCGCGTTTCGAAAAACGCAATAAAGTATTGATCCAGCGGAAATGGCGTGAAAAAGCCCGGAAAGCCTTATGGGGCAAGCCTCCGCCGAATTTTTGAACGGGGTGCGGATCAAATATCGATTCGCCCGTCGTTGCGTTTACGACACACGCAGTCTCGAGACGGATCAACGCCGGAGTCGTTAAAACAGATTATTGATATTTTTGAAAAAGAAGATTGCGCGATGTATCGGTAATCGAAATTGTCCGATTAGTTATACTGGAGGTTCTGCTTGCCCAAGCAGACTTTTTCGTCAAGGAAAAGACGTCTCCAAACCTTTGTCAGCGCGGCTTTCGAGCCGCGTCTTTTTTGGGGAAATCAGCCGCGCCGCAACCGCCGCGCGCCGCTCACCTTGTCGTAACTGCTCCGGTCGTGGACTTCGTCGTCCTCCAGCGGCAGCGCCCAGTCTTCCATGACGTAGTGGCGGGCATCCATGGGCGAAGCCAATAAGTTTTGCCAGTGGTCGCCGTGCCAGAACGGATCGAACTCGAGCACCGTGGCTGCGCTTTTCGTCTGACCGATCGGGGGCTGTGCCCCATGAGGCGGCCCGATAAGCCGCGCGATGAAGCGCTTCAGGGGAATGGTTCGCATGGTGGTCTCCAAGCAATCGTCTACCCCAATCATCAAGGTACGACTCCCCGCAGGCAACCCGGAAAAATACTGACAACAGAAATATCTTGTTGCAAATAGTGAAGCTTTTTCCTAACTCGTCTTTTTTTGAGCCGCTATCGCAGGTAATTCTGACGCCTACTACGCCATTGCCTAGTGCGAAATGCATAAGGTTCACGGGAACGCCGCACTGAATGAAAAATTTCTTGACGAGCGCTCGACGGACCATTTATAAAAGCAGCGCCGGAATCACCCAGTGAACGGCGCCTCGGGTAGAGAGACTGAGGTGTCGCTCTTCCGAGGCTGGGCTTTCAGGCGGAGGGCGCTGCCCGTCTATTAAATTTCGAGGGAATTAGTACTATGGAAACCGGTATCGTCAAATGGTTCAACGATGCTAAAGGCTTTGGCTTTATCACGACTGACAAGGGCAACGAGGACGTGTTTGCGCATTTCTCCGAGATTCAAGCTGATGGCTTTAAGTCTCTGAAGGAAAATCAACGCGTTCAGTTCGATGTAAAGACCGGCCCGAAGGGCAAGCAAGCCGCAAACATCCGGCCGCTGTAACGCGTTCGTCCCTGCGCCTCGCCCGGCGCCTGTCGCTAGACCCGCGCCGGCGTGGCCCGCACCCTTACAAGGGCGCTCGGGTGGTGCATACTTCGTCAATCGAAGCACCCGAGCGCCCCAATTCATGTCAGATTTATCGTTGCCGATTCCGGCAATCGACACCCCCATCGCTTTTGTCGATCTCGAAACCACAGGCGGCTCGGTTGCCGAACACCGCATTACCGAGATCGGTATCGTGCAAGTCGGGCCCTCCGGCGTGTCTCGTTGGAGCACGCTGGTCAATCCGCAGCAGCACATTCCGCCTTTCATCCAGTCGTTGACCGGCATTACCGACGACATGGTGCGGGACGCGCCAACATTCGAAGCGCTGGCCGTCGAACTCTTCGAGCGGCTCGAGGGGAGGCTTTTCGTCGCGCACAACGCAAGCTTCGACCGGGGCTTTTTGCGTGGCGAATTTCGGCGGGCCGGTTTCGCATTCAATCCCGACGTGCTGTGCACCGTCAAACTGTCGCGCTCGCTCTGGCCACACGAGAAGCGGCATGGGCTCGACGCGCTCATCGAGCGTCACGCGCTTGCGCCGCTGGCACGGCACCGCGCGCTGGCCGACGCCGATTTGCTCTGGCAGTTCTGGCATCGTCTGCATGGCCTGTGGCCGCTTGACGGGCTGCGCGAGCACATCGACCGCACGTTGCGGCGTTATCGCATTGCCGGCGACATTACCGAGGACACGCTCGATACCGCGCCGACCGGGCATGGGGTCTACGCGTTTTTCGACGCATCCGATATTCCGCTCTACGTGGGCCGCAGCGTACGCCTGCGTCAGCGCGTGCGCGCTCACCTGACGGGCGAGCGCCGCTCGGCGCGGGACGTGCGGATTGCCGACCAGGTGCGGCGCGTACAGTGGCAAGGAACCGGCGGCGAACTAGGCGCATTGCTGACGGAGGCCCAGTGGCTCGAGAGGCTGCGGCCTGTGCATAACCGTCAGCCGCGTCCGGCAAAAGCCCAGGCTCTCGACGGGGCTTGGCCGTACGACGCGGCTATCGTCTTCGAAGAGCATGGGCAGGAAGCGCTCGAACAACGGATGTTCCATGTGATCGACCGCTGGTGCTACCTCGGCGCCGCACCGTCGCTGGCCGCGGCGCGCGCATTAGCTGCCGCGCGGACCGACCCGGTGTTCGAGCCGTCCACCTTTCGCCTATTGCAGACGCATCTCGCGCGCGGATTGCGGGTCATGCCGCTCGAGGGCGTTGTTTCGGCGGCAGATGAAACCCGCGCCGCCCCGGCAGCGGAGCGCGTGAACTAGCCTACGTCCCCTACGCCACCCGCCGTGCAAACGTGGGCGAGCGCGGTATTGAGCGCCTCGGCATCGATGTCGCCGTAGCGCGTCAGCATTTTCCAGCTTTTGATTGCATGGGCGAGCCGCGCGGGACAATCGGGCGCCGCGCGCGACGGCTGCACGCGCGCGAGTGCCGGAAGCAACGCCTGCGTGAGCCGATCGAGCTGCGGCCGCGTGCTGGCGGCCAGATCGGGTGCGGCGCCGGACGGCGGCGCGGACTTGCGCCAACGATCGAACAGCGCCGCTTGCACTTGCTTACTGGCTTCGATCTGGTCTTGAAAGAAAGCGTGCGCGAAGGCGGGATCGACCTCGGCCGCTTGGGCGCGTTTTTCGACATCGGCGAGCAAGACGGCTTCGCGTGGCGGATCGCTGATGGGGCGATGGTTAGCCCACTTCCACTGAGCCACAGGGACAGCCAACGCGAGGCGCTGCGAGACGAGTGCGACCAGGTTCGTCATGGCGGTTTCGTCGCCGTCGGCATGCGCGCCGACCGTGGTGACCGACAGCACCACACTAAGGACGACAGCCGACAGCGCCACGCGGCGCTTGCGAAAGTTCATGCGTAGCGGGCGCGGTGACCCACGATCGTCACGACCGTCACTGCTGCCCGCACGATTTGCGCTGCTCGTCGAAGAACGCGCGCACGTGCTCGGGCAACTCGGCCGCCAAAAACTCAACGCCCGCCGGTTCCGGATCCGGGCTGGATACTTTGTCGGGGGTCGGAATTTTCGTGGGCTTGGTTTCCATGATCTATCTCCTGGCACGAAACGATTATCCGACGCGGGTAGATTTCATTGCCAGCGCCGAAGCTTTTTTTAACGCTTTGTTGCATTAACGGCACAGTCATGGGTGGGTTGACGTTCGGTTGAACGTCCATTGACGAAAATCAAAAAAATACCTTAGCCGCCCTGCCTCCCATACGATGCGAGTGTGTGGCGTTAAGTGCCGGGTGTCGGTGTTCGTCCGTACGTGTCTGGGCGTGCCGGCTTGCATCGCGCGGCGGGCCCGCCTACACGCGCGTCTGCGGCGCCGGGACATGTGCGGGCCGATCATAGCGGTCGGGTTTGCTGCGCACGTCGACGTGTCCGTGGATGCGGGCCTCGTGGCCGTCCTCGAACATGTAGTAGGGGAACGGGCGAGCGGGCTCCGAGACGGCATCGAGCCGCGCGGCGAGCGCCGGATCGAGCGTGAAATCGAGCGCGGCCAGCGAGTCGCGCAACTGCTCGGGCTGGGTCGCGCCCACGATGATGCTCGAGACGCCGCGCTTTTGATGAAGCCAGTTCAGGGCGACCTGCGCCATCGGACGGGCGGCCTCGTGCGCCACGGCCTCGAGCTCCGCGACGATCCGAAAATTGCGCTCGGTCAGCTTGTCGAATCCCGGCGGCGGTTTGGCACCCGGGTTCTGGGCGAGCACGGTTTCGAGACGACCGCTGCCCGTGACGCTGCCCTGTGAGGGTTTGTACTTGCCCGACAGCACGCCCATCCCGAGCGGGCTCCAAGGCACGAGCCCCATGCCGAGTTCGGCGGCCAAGTCGGCGAACTCCAGTTCGACGTTGCGCTCGATCATCGAATACTCCACCTGCATCGCCGCCACCGGCTCGAAGCCGCGCCACTGCGCTAGGGTCTGGGCGCGCGCGGCGTACCAAGCAGGGGTGTCGGACAAGCCGACATAGCGGATTTTCCCGGCTCGAACGGCGTCGTCCATGGCGCGCATGACCTCATCGACCGGTGTCATGCGGTCCCATGTGTGCAGATAGTAGAGATCGATGTAGTCGGTGTTCAGGCGCTTGAGCGAGCCGTCGAGCGCACGCATCAGATTCTTGCGGTGATTGCCGCCCGCGTTCGGATTGCCCGCTTGCGCGTTATAGGTGTACTTGGTCGCGATCACGAGTTGATCGCGCAGCCCCCGCGCGGCCACGAACTTGCCGATATAGCGTTCGCTCGTGCCTTCCGTGTAGAGATCGGCGGTGTCGATGAAATTGCCGCCTTCGTCCACGTAAAGGTCGAACAGCCGCTGGGCCGTTGCTTCGTCGGCGCCCCAACCCCATTCATCGCCGAACGTCATCGTCCCCAGCGAAATCGGTGAAACCCGCAGGCCCGAGCGGCCCAGCAATGTGTAGCGGTCCATCGTCATTTGATTGCTCCTTACGTCGGTGGGGAAGTATCGATGGACCTATCCTGCCCGTTCCGCTCTTGTGGAAAAATAGCCGTCGACTGAATGGATTGTGAAGTGCAGCTTCATAAAACGAGATAGGAGGAACGGCTATGGATCCGGCGCAACTGCCGGCGCTCGTGGCGTTTGCGAGTGTCGCCCGCCACGGTAGCTTTACGCACGCGGCCGCCGAAAGCGGGGTATCCGCCTCCGCTTTGTCGCAATCGATTCGCGCGCTCGAGGCGCAGTTGAACGTGCGGCTGTTCAACCGCACGACGCGCCGCGTCGCGTTGACGGAGGCGGGCGGGCAATTTCTGGAGCGGGTGCGGCCCGCATTGGCGATGTTGCAGGAAGCGGTCGACGCCCTCGACGAGACGCGCGACGAACCGGCGGGCACCCTGCGCATCAACTTGCCGCGGATTGCCAACGAGTTGCTGATCGTGCCGCATTTAGCCGAATTTACGAGACGGTATCCGCGCATTGCGCTTGAACTGAAGCTCGACGACGGATGGGCCGATCTCGTCGGGGAGCGCTTCGACGCCGGTATTCGGCTGGGTGAGCAAGTCGCGCGCGATATGGTCGCGATTCGGCTGTCGGGCCCGCTTCGCATCGCGATGGCGGGGGCGCCTGCCTACTTCCAGCGGTATCCGAAGCCGTCTTCGCCCGACGATCTCGTCGATCACAATTGCTTGCGCTACCGTTTTGCGACGAGCGGTGGACTCTATCGGTGGGAGCTCGCTTCGCCCGATGCGTCGGCTCGCGTGTTCGAGGTGCAGACCAGCGGGACCTTCGTGACGAACGATCTGCGGGCGATGGTGCAAGCGGCGGAGGCAGGCGTGGGGTTGCTGCACGTCATCGAGGACTACGTCGCCGCGCAATTGGCGGACGGACGGCTTGTACGTGTGCTCGATGCCTGGTGCCCGACGTTCGACGGCTTCTTCCTCTACACGCCGAGCCGCGTGCGCATGCCGCCGAAGCTGCGCGCGTTCATCGACTTTCTGAAAGAAAAGCAGGGCGGCTAGCCGTTCAAAGGAAACTGCGCCGCCGCCGGGACCTCCAGAATCAAAACGGGTAGGGGATCGATCAAAGCGCGACGCGTTTGAGCGGAACGTCCCCGCGCCGCCCACTGCGCACGAAGAGGCCGGCTAGCACCGCTCCGCTGAGCGCGATCGCACCCGCCAGCATGAATGCCGAGGCGAACGACCCGCTGCGCTCGACGATGAATCCGGTAACAGCCGGCCCCACGATGCCTGAGAGGCTACCGATGCAATGCATGATGCCGCTTACGCCGCCGACGCGTTCGGGATGCACGACGTCCTGCACGATCGCCCAATAGATCGCACCGGTCACATACAGGAAAAATAACGACACGGACATGAGCGCCACCGCGTCGCTCGTCGATTTCACCATTCCGGCCACTGCGACGCATGCGCCCGCGCCGAGCAGGCAAGTGACGAGCACGATTCGGCGGGACAGCGGCAGGTTGCCCGTGAGCTTGTAAAGACCATCGGAAATTGCGCCGCCGCAGGCGAGGCCCACTGTCCCGACGAGCCAGGGCACGACGGTGGCGAGGCTCATTTCGCGGATGTTCAGGTGATGGGCGCGCACGAGGTAGCTCGGGAACCAGCTCAGGAAGAAGAACAGCACATAGTTATAGCTGAAGAACGCTACGGCCGTCGCGAGGATGCGCGGCTCCCTCAGGTAGTGCGAGAGCGTGGGTGCGGGCACGGAGGCGGACAGGGACGTGGAGGTGCCGCCCGGCTGCGGGCTGGGTGCTTCGTTGACGGGCACGGCCGGCCGGTCCGAGCTCAGGGCCATCCACACGACCACCCAGACCAGCCCGATCGCGCACACGATCCAAAACGCCGGCCGCCAACCGAACCGGGTGGCCAACAAGCCCACTATCGGCCCGGCGATGGCCCCTCCGAGCGGGGAGCCTGCGCTGAGCAGGCCCATCGCCGTCGCGGTCCTCTTGCGCGGCATCCAGTTATTGACGATCTTGCTGGCGGCCGAGCAAAGGGGGCCTTCGGCCATGCCGAACAAGAGCCGGACGATCAAGAGGCTCACGAAACCCACCGTGACCGCGGTCATACCGCAGAAGATCGACCATAGTGCAACGGCGAGCACGTAGACGAGCTTGGGACCTAAGCGGTCGGAAGCGAGGCCGCCGATGAAGTTGAACAGCGCATAGCCGACAAAGAACACGCTAAAGACAATGCCCAGGTGGGCGGCGTCGATGCCGAGATCCGTTTGGAGAATCGGTGCGACGATCGATAACGCCACGCGGTCGAGATAGTTGATGCCATATACGATGAACAACAGAAATACTGTCAGCCATGCTTGCGTCTTCTGCTTCATGCTTGTCTCCATCGGTGTCGTTGTCATTGCATGCATAGCGGTGCGAGGAGGGCGTCGGTCCCTTGTTCGCGCAGTAGCGATAGATGTGCACCGATGCGCTCGATCACCGCTTGCGGCCATGCGATCGGGCCCGCCAGTGCCGCCTTCACCGCGTCCGTCGCGCTGGGCGCGGCATCGAGTGCCGCTTTCAGGGCCACCGCGCCCGGATCGCTGATCATGAGCGGGCGGCCGGATTCGTCGCGAGCGGTCGCGACGTAGTGCAGCCACATCGCGAAGGCACGTTCCAGATATCGGCGTTCGACGCCGTCTTGTACGTTTTCGGCGAGCGCCGGAATCCAGCGCAGCGGTACCTTCTGCGTCCCGTCCATGGCAATCTGCTCCGTGCGATGGGCGAGCGTCGGGTTGCCGAAGCGCCGTACAAGCGTGGCGCAATAGCCGCGCGCGTCGTAGCCGGAGGGCACGTCGACGGTGGCGAGCAGGTCTTGCGTCATCAGCCCGTCGACGAACCGCGCGATCAGTGGATCCGCCATCGCATCGGACACCGTCGGCCGGCCGCGCAGCTGACCCGCGTAAGCGATCGCCGAGTGCGAGCCGTTCAGCAGGCGCAGCTTCATCGTCTCGTAGGGCCGCACATCCGTCGTCATGAGCGCGCCGGCATCTTCCCAGCGGGGACGTGCGCCTGCGAAGCGCTCGTCGAGCACCCACTGCGAGAACGGCTCGCAGACGATCGCGGCCGCATCGCGCGCGCCGATGCGCGCTTGCACCCAATCGAGCGAGTCGGGCGTGGCGGCGGGCACGATCCGGTCGACCATGCTGTTCGGAAAGCCGACGTCGTCGCGGATACGGCGCGCGAGCGCACTGTCGATTCGCTGCGCGTATTCGATCAGCAAGGCGCGTAAGGTGTCGCCGTTGGACGTCATGTTGTCGCAGCAGAGCACCGTCAGGGGCGCGCCCGGTGGGCGCAATCGCAGACCGGCCGCGATGACGCCCAACGCGGTGCGCGGGGTATCGGGCGTCGCGAAATCCGCGCGGATGGCGGGATCGTCGATATCGAGACCGCCGCCCGGCAGGCGGTAGTAGCCTTTCTCGGTGATGGTCGAGCTGACGATCGACACGTTCGGATCCGCGATCAGCCGTAGCAGCGCCGGCAGCGACTCGGGTGCGAACAGCGCCCGGTGCACCGCGCCGACGATGCGCGTCCGAGCGGTCTCGCCGTCGCGCTCGGTCACCGTATATAGATGATCCTGCGCGGCTAGCAGATCGACGGTGTGACGTCGGCGTAGTTCCACTCCGGCGATGCCCCATCGCAGGTCACCGTGTTCAAGCGCGGCTTCCGTGTAGACGGCCTGATGCGCGCGATGGAAAGCGCCGAGGCCAAGATGAACGATTCCGCTGCGAAGAGCTCGCCGGTCATAGCTCGGGCGGATCGTTCCGGGTGCCCCGGCACGCGAGAGGTCGAACGGTGGTTGCATGACGGGGGTTGTATCTACCATGGTAGTATTGGCGTTGACCGCAGGTTAATCCGAGAATCAGCCGCAAGTTATCGGGGTAAACGCCACATCGTCGTTATATGAGTAGTTGTGTACCATGGTAGTGTTCCATTCGAAACAAATTCGGTCGATGAACGCATGAGCGATACACCCGTGTTGATGGAAGACGTCGTGGTTTCGGCGTTGCAGGGATTCCGGCTCGATGAGAGCCGGTCGTACGCGCAGCAGGTGCATGCGCTGCTGCGCAATGCCATTGTTCGGGGCGCGTTGCCGCCGCGCACGGCACTGTCGGAGGCGGTGATTTCCGCGACGATCGCGGTGAGCCGCACGCCGGTGCGCGAGGCGCTCGCGCAGCTAGCCGATGAGCGGCTCGTGCAGATCTACCGCAAGGTGGGGACCCTGGTTGCGCCGATCTCCGTGTCGCTGCTGGAAGAAGGGCGGTTTGCGCGGAGTGCGCTCGAATGTGCGAACCACGTCGAGCTGGCGCAAAGAATGACGCCCGCGCAGTTGGGCGACCTGGCCCACCTCATCGACATGCAGCGCGATGCGGTGGCCGCGCACGACGTCGACGCGTTTTTCGAACTCGACGAGGCGCTGCATGGGCGCATGTTCGAATTTGCCGGCAGGCCGCATGTGTGGGAAATGCTGCAGCCGATGAAGCGGCAATTCGATCGCGTCCGCTGGCTGTTGCTTGACCGCGTGGAAGATCACGCGCGCCACGCGCTGCAAGAGCATGAGCAAATCCTCTCGCACATGGCCTCGCGCAATATGGCGCTGCTGGGCGCGTCGGTGGCGGCGCACGTCGACCGTATCGGCACGCATCTTCCCGAGGTGCGCAGTCGCACGCCGAATTACTTTATCGACTGAAGAGGCGCAGGAGGAGCGCAATGAAAATCGAACGCTTGCAGACCATCGTTACCTGTCCCGGCAGAAACTTCGTCACCGTGAAGATCGTCACCGATGAAGGCGTGTACGGCCTCGGCGATGCGACGCTGAACGGGCGCGAGCTGGCGGTGCGCGTGTATCTCGAAGACCATGTATTTCCGTGCCTCGTCGGACGCGATCCGCGCCGAATCGAGGACATCTGGCAATACCTGTACCGCGGCGCGTATTGGCGGCGCGGGCCGGTGACGATGACGGCGATCGCCGCGATCGACATGGCGCTATGGGACATCCTGGGCAAGCTCGCGGGTATGCCGGTCTATCAGTTGCTCGGCGGCAAAAGCCGGGACGGTTTGATGGTGTACGGGCACGCAACCGGGCGTGATCACGAGGAAGCCGTCGATGCGGTGCGCGAGCATCTGGAGGCGGGCTTTCGTGCGATTCGCGTGCAGTCCGGCGTGCCCGGCCTCACGAAAGTGTACGGAGTCGGCAAGTCCGCGGGCGCGTACGAGCCTGCGGAAAAAGGTCTTCCGCCCGAGGAGCCGTGGGACACCGCCCTCTATCTGCGCCATACCCCCGAGTTGTTTCGAAAGGTACGCGAGGCGGTCGGCGATGTCCCCCACTTGCTGCACGATGCGCACCATCGATTGACGCCGATCGAGGCGGGGCGGCTCGGCCGCGACCTCGAGCCGTATCGGCTGTTCTGGCTCGAGGATGCGACGCCCGCGGAGAACCAGGAGGCATTCCGCTTGATTCGCCAGCACACGAGCACACCGCTCGCGGTGGGTGAAGTGTTCAATTCGATCTGGGACTGCAAGGACCTGATTCGCGATCAACTGATCGATTACATCCGCGCGACGATCGTGCATGCGGGCGGGATCACCCATTTACGGCGCATCGCCGATTACGCGGCGATGTATCAAGTGCGCACGGGTTTTCATGGCGCGACCGACCTGTCGCCGGTATGCATGGCAGCCGCGGTGAATTTCGGCCTCTGGGTCCCGAACTTCGGCATTCAGGAAATGATGGCGCACAACGAAGCGACCCACGAGGTATTCCCGCATAGCTATCGTTTCGAAGACGGCCATCTCGTGATGGACGAGGTGCCGGGCCTTGGGGTCGACATCGACGAAACGCTGGCCGCGAAGTATCCGTACGAGCGCGCCTATCTGCCGGTCGCCCGGTTGCGCGACGGTTCGATGTGGAACTGGTGAACGAAAAAATTGAGCGAAGAACCGAGAGGAAGACAGCCATGTTGAGCGTTGTTGTGGATTCGCCGAACCGCATGGGCGTACGCGAAATGCCCATGCCCGTGGCCGCTGCCGGGGAGGTGCGTGTGAGGGTTCGCTATGCGGGCATCTGCGGCTCGGATTTGCATATCTTTCACGGCAAGAACCCGTTTGTCTCGTATCCCCGAATCATCGGCCATGAGTTCGTCGGAACGATCGAGTCGGTCGGCGAGGGCGTCGATGCCGCCCGTATCGGGGAGACCGTCGCAGTCGATCCCGTGATCAGTTGTGGTCATTGTCATGCCTGCACGATAGGGCGGCGCAACGTCTGCCGGAACTTGATCGTGCTCGGTGTGCATCGTGACGGCGGGTTCGGTCAATACACCTGTGTGCCGGCCGGCAACGCATATCGGATTCCCGCCGAGATTGCCGATACGTGCGCCGCGATCATCGAGCCGTTTGCGGTCGCGGCCAATGCGACCGCGCGCACCGGTGTGCTGCCGGGCGACGTCGCGCTGATCTACGGCGCGGGCACGGTCGGGCTCACGATTCTACAAGTGCTCAAGCGCGTGCATGGCGTGCGCACCTTCATCACCGATCGGCTCGATGAACGTTTGCAACTCGCGCGTAAATGCGGCGCGGACGAGGATGAAGTCATCAACACGGGTCGCGAAGATCTCCCCGCTGCGCTGTTGAAGCGCGGTGTCGATGGCGGACCGACTTTGACCTTCGATGCCGTGTGTCATCCATCGATTCTCGAGGAAGCGGTTCGGCTCGCGGCACCGGCCGGCCGCATCGGCGTGCTGGGTTTTTCCGCTGAGCCGTCGGCGATCGTGCAGGCCGAATTGACGAAGAAGGAACTGACGCTCGCCGCGTCGCGGCTCAATTGCGCGATGTTCCCGCAGGTCATCGAGTGGATTCGCAGCGGGTTGCTTCAGCCCGAGCATATCGTGACGCACAAGGTTGATTTCCGCGAGGTCGAGCGCGCGTTTCAGATGGCCGAACAGCAGCCGGCGCAAAGCTGCAAGATTTTGCTCGATTTTTCGCAGGAGTAAAGCGGGGGACGTCGGCCGCGGTTTGCCGTGGGCCGCTATGCGCGCCGATTCGCGCAAGCCGGCCACCGTGCGCGGGCGGGCTCAGCGTTCCGGCATGAACGTGCGGTCGTCCGTATCGACCCGCGCACCGAGCCGCCGCACGAGGCCTCGCGCGCCGTCGCGCATCACGATGTCGTGGTTCCATTCGAAAAGCGGCCGCGCGAGCGGTTCGAGCCAATTCATCCAGCGCCGATGGGTGTGCACATGCCAGTCGTAGCGAACGACGGCACGGGCATCGTCGCCGTCGAACAGCCAACGTCCGTCCCCCTCGACCGCGCCGCTCGCCCGGCCTTCCAGCAACCGCAGCGGCTCGATGCGCATGACGCGCATGTCGAACGTGAGCCGATAGGGCAGCACTCCCTTCCACGTGTAGCGATGCAGCGCGCCGACGCCGCGTGCATCGCCGGGCTCGAGCTCGACCGTGCGCTGGACGCTCTTCCACCACTGAGGCCATGCGTCGGCGTGGTAGATCGCGTCCCACACCGACGCGAGCGGCGCCTCGATCCGCCATATCGTCGAAAACCGGTATTCGGCCATGGGCCACTCCGCGTCATGGATCGAAGAAGTGCTCGGGAAAAGCAACATCGGTCTCCACGTCGTCGAGCGTGACGGTTTCGAGTGGTGCGCCGTCGTCGCCCGCGTAACTGACGACCTTACGCGGAAACCCATTGCGCGAGTCTAACCAGAGTACGTAGCGATGCACGCCCGCGATGACGTGGCCCGGTGCGCCCGTGACGGTCACCCGCACTGCCGTGAATCCGTTCATCGGGTCCTCACGCGTGTCGTCCATGGCGCCGTGCTGCCGCAGCGCGTTGACGTTACGCAGTAACGTGCCGACATCGGAGGCGTCGACGCGATGGCCGCTGGCGTCGCATACGAGCGGGTTCGTCGGCGACAACGACAGCACCGGCGGTACCCTCGCGCCTAACGGCCGTAGCCGCACCTTGCCGATGGCCGGATCGTAGGCCAGCACAGCGCCGTGATGCGGCGTCACGAACTCCATGCGCACGTAACCGGGCCGGCGATAGGCGTAATGAATGTGGGTCGGCTCGCCGCGCAGCGGCGTCGAACGGATGGTCGCGCGATAGGACGTGAGTTGCGCGAAATGCTCCTGGGCGGCGCTCAGTGGGTCGGTCATTTGCGCTTCCCCCAAACGTGAGTCCGACGGGCGGCGTGCACGGTGTCTTGCGAACGCAGTGTCGCCCATGAACGGGCGTATATCCGCGACTGCGATGGCCGCTACACCGGGGTGGTATGGCAAAGGCAGGCCGTGTTCGCGGCCCATGCGCCCATAGTAGGCGAGAAACGCACCGCTATCGCACCCCTACCGCACCCACAAAGTAAAAAGCCCAGTCGCGAGGACTGGGCTTTTTACTTGAATTCTTGGTGCCGGAAAGAGGAATCGAACCCCCGACCTTCGCATTACGAATGCGCTGCTCTACCGTCTGAGCTATTCCGGCATCAACATCAGAGAAACGCGATTATAGAGACACTTTAACGAAACGCGCAAGCCCCTCCGATCAGTTTTTTTCTTCGCGGTGGTACTGCGTCACCCGGTCGACTTCGCTCTTCGAACCGAGGAACACGGCCACCCGCTCATGCAGGCTCTTCGGCTGAATATCGAGAATGCGCTCGCCGCCGTTCGTGGCCGCGCCGCCCGCCTGCTCGACGATGAACGCCATCGGGTTCGCTTCGTACATGAGCCGCAGCTTGCCCGGCTTGTCGGGCGTACGCTTGTCGGCCGGATACATGAAGATGCCGCCGCGGTTCAAGATGCGATGCACGTCCGCCACCATCGACGCGACCCAACGCGTGTTGAAATCGGCTTGGCGCGGCCCCGTCGTGCCGGCCAGCAACTCACCCACGTAGCGTTGCACAGGCGCGTACCAATGACGCGCATTCGATGCATTGATCGCATACTCGCGCGTCTCATCCGGGATGCGAAGGTTATTGTGCGTGAGCACCCACGAGCCGAGTTCGCGATCAAGCGTGAAGCAGTTCACGCCATTGCCCGTCGTCAGCACGAACACCGTCTGCGGGCCATAGACCGCATAGCCTGCCGCGACTTGCTGCCGGCCCGGCTGCAGAAACGATTCCTCGGTGGCCTCTTGGCCATCGGGGCAGCGTAGGACCGAGAAGATGGTGCCGATCGAGACATTCACGTCGATGTTCGACGAGCCGTCGAGCGGATCGAATACGAGCAGATACTCGCCACGCGGATAGTTCGACGGGATCGGGAAAAGCGTCTCCATTTCCTCCGACGCCATCGCCGCCAGATTGCCGCCCCACTCGTTGGCGTCGAGCAGAATTTCGTTCGACAACACGTCGAGCTTCTTCTGCACTTCGCCTTGGACGTTCTCGGTGCCCGCGGTGCCGAGCGCTTCGCCCAGCGCGCCTTTGCTTACGTGATAGCTGATGAGCTTGCAGGCCCGCGCGACGACCTCGATCAACAGGCGCAAATCGGCCGGTAGATTGTTCGTCTCGCGCTGCTGCTCGATCAGGTACTTCGTCAGGGTAGTGCGACGTTGCAAGGACATTGCGAGGCTCCGAAAGGCATGAGAATGCGACGATTTTACCCGCGGCCCGAGGCAAGGCGAAAAACCGCGCGCCGTGCGGCCTTCGCGCCCCCCGGACCTGCGCGCTTATGCAAGCGCTTTTTCGACGATCTCCCTGACGTCGCGCGACTTCACCTGCTCCGCCACGCGTTGGAGCGCCTCGCGCATGCGCTCGCGCAGGGCGGGGGTGTAGCGGCGCCAGAGTTCGAGCGAGCGTGCGAGTCTTGCGGCCACTTGCGGATTGAGCGCATCGAGCGCGATGACTTGTTCTGCCCAAAACGCATAGCCGGAGCCGTCGGCCGCATGGAATTGCGCCGGGTTAGCCGCGCAGAAACTGAAAATCAGCGACCGGGCGCGGTTCGGGTTGCGCAGCGTGAATGCGGGATGCGTCATCAGCTTGCGCACGATGTCGATGACCGGGCGTTCCGCGCCGCCTCGCTGGGTGGCTTGCAGCGCGAACCATTTGTCGATGACGAGCGGCTCCTTTTCGAAGCGTCGGTAGAAATCGTCGAGCGCAGGTTCGGCCGCGCCGGCACCCGCAGCCGCCGAAGCCGCGAGCAGGGCGGCCAGCGCAGCCGCGCGATCGGTCATGTTGTTGGCGCCGTCGTACTGTGCGGCGGCGAGCCGGACTGCGGCGGCGGGATCGTCGAGTTCAGCGAGGTAAGCCAGCGCGAGATTTTTCAGCGCGCGGTGGCCGGCCGCTTGCGGTGTCGGCTCATAGGCGCCGGGCGTCGCATGACGTTCGTGGATCGCGAGCCATTCGCGCTTGAGCGCAGTCGCAAGACGCTTGCGCGCAAACTGACGGGCGGCATGGACAGCCGCCGGGTCCGCTTCGGCCATTTGCTCGGCCAGGTACGACTCCGACGGCAGCATTAAAGCCAACTCGCGGAAGGCAGGCGACAGCGTCTCGTCGGTCAGCACGCGCGCGAAGGCCGAGACGGTCGAGTCATCGAGCGAGAGCGGCTGGCCTGCTGCCGCGCGGCCTGCCAGCCCGAGCAGTTCGCGCGTCGCCAGCCGCTGTCCCGCTTCCCAGCGGTTGAAGGGATCGCTGTCATGCGCAAGCAGAAAAGCGAGTTCATCGTTGGTGTATTCGTACTCGACGATGACCGGCGCCGAGAAGTTGCGCAGCAGCGAAGGGAGCGGGGCTTCCTTGACATCGACGAACGTAAAGGTCTGCATTTGCTCCGTCAAATCGATCACGCGCGTGGTGCCCGATGCAGTTGCCTCGCCTTCAAGGCGTAGCGCGATGTCTTGACCTTTCCTGTCGATAAGACCCACCGCGAACGGGATCAAGAGCGGACCCTTTTGTGCGTCGGACACGCCCGGCGCCACATCGCCATAACTTTGCGCAAGCGTCACGCTGTAGCGCTGCGCCGCCGCGTCGTACGCCGTGCGCACCGACACGCGCGGCGTACCGGCCTGGCTGTACCAACGCTCGAACTGCGCAAGATCGCGGCCGTTGGCATCTGCCATCGCATGACGGAAGTCGTCGCATGTGACGGCCTGTCCGTCATGGCGCTTGAAGTAGAGGTCCATGCCGCGCCGAAATCCCGCTCGGCCAAACAGCGTCTGGTACATCCGCACGACTTCGGCGCCCTTCTCGTAGACGGTCATCGTGTAGAAGTTGTTGATCTCGACGTAGCTTTCCGGGCGCACCGGGTGCGCCATCGGCCCCGCGTCTTCGGCGAACTGCATCTGGCGCAGCACGCGTACGTCTTCGATGCGCTTGACGGCGCGTGCCGTTTCATCGGCGGCGCCGCCTTGCATATCTGCCGAGAACTCTTGATCGCGAAATACCGTGAGGCCTTCTTTCAGGCTCAGTTGAAACCAGTCGCGGCAGGTCACGCGGTTGCCGGTCCAATTGTGAAAGTACTCGTGGCCGACGACCGCTTCGATGTTCCCGAAGTCGGTATCGGTGGCCGTCTCCTGGCTCGCAAGCACGTACTTCGTGTTGAAGATGTTGAGCCCTTTGTTTTCCATCGCGCCCATATTGAAATCGCTGACGGCCACGATCATGAACCGGTCCAGATCGAGTTCGAGGCCAAAGCGCTCCTCGTCCCAACGGATAGCATGAATCAGCGAGTCCATCGCATGCCGCGTCTTGTCGAGATCGTGCGGCTCGACCCAGACCTGCAGTAGTTTCTCCTTACCGGAGCCTGTGCGAATGCGCTCCTCGAGCGCGACGAGCTTGCCCGCGACGAGCGCGAATAGGTAGCTCGGCTTCTTGAACGGGTCTTCCCATTTTGCGAAGCGCCGGCCGTCGGCGAGCGATCCTTCTTCGACGAGATTGCCGTTCGACAGCAGCACGGGGTAGGTGGATGGATCGGCGCGCAGGGTGACCGTGTAGGTCGCCATGACATCGGGGCGGTCCAAAAAGTAGGTGATGCGGCGAAAACCCTCGGCTTCGCACTGCGTGAAGAAGTTATCGCTCGACACATACAGCCCCGAGAGCGTCGTATTGTCCGCGGGACAGCAAGCGCTTTCGATCGTGAGTTCGAAGGCATCGGGCACATGCTCGATGATGAGGCCATGCTCGTGCGTGCGCACGGCGCTCGCCGGGACCGCGTGGCCGTCGATCGCGGCGCCGATGAATTCGAGCGCCTCGCCCATCAGTTCGAGCGGTGCACCGGGTACGGCATGGGCCGCCCCGGCATCGGGATTGCGCCGCAGGCGCATCGTGTTCTTGACGAGAGTGCGCGCGGGCGCGAGATCGAATTCGAGTGCGACCGTGTCGACGAGGAAGGCGGGCGGCGCGTAGTCGGCCCGGCGGATCACAGCGGGATTGGCGGTATCGGACATGACGGATGGATGATGGAAACCGGTTTCGGCTCGCGTGCCCTGGTGAGGGCGCCTCGCGCGGGGAGTCGTCCATTGTACAAAGGCGCGGACATCTATGCCGGGCGGTTCGACGACTTTGGAAGCGCGGCTCGGTCGGCGGTATCATCGAGCATTCGCGCAGGGAACGCGCGGGGGTCGACGAAATCCATGAGGACAGCAACATGATGTGGGAGCGACTTTGGCGCGCCGTGGTACCGGCGAGCGCGGCGGTGACGATGCTGCTGTCGGGCTGCACGACCTACGTTTCGACGCAGGTGACGGCCTTCTCGAATTGGAGCGGGAGCGATGCGACGCGCACCTATTCGTTCGCGCGCACCGGCGCGCAGCAGAACAGCATCGAGCAGGCGACGTACGAACAACTCGTCGCCAATGAACTGGCCGCCGATGCGTTCCGGCAAGTGCCGAGTGCGGATGCTCGCTATCTCGTCGCCCTGAGCTACGCGAGCGAGGGCGATAGCGTGACCGTGACGCGCCCCGTTTTTTATGGAAATCCGTGGCCCGGCCCGTATTGGCGGCCGATCGGTCCATGGGGGCCGTTCGGTCCGTTCCCGCCTGACTACGTGACGCAAACGTATCCTGTTTTCACGCATACGCTCGACATTCGGATCACCGAGCGGTTATCGGGCAAGGAGGTGTACAACGTCACCGCCCGTAACACGGACGACGATCCGTCGCTCGTGCACGTGATGCCCTATCTGGTGCGCAGCGCGCTCGCCGATTTCCCGCTCGGCAACGGTGTCGTGCGCACGGTACGCATCCCGTACGATAAGCACGGGATGCGTCTCACGAACGAAGTGCCGGTCGCGAAGTAGCTCAGACGCCGCCGCGTGCGAACGCCAGCGCCCCGAGCACGATAAACAAAACGGCGGCGACGGCATGCACCGCCTTCGTCGGCAGCTTGTGGGCGAAGCGCTCGCCAAGCAAGATGGCCGGCACGTTCGCGAGCATCATTCCGAGCGTCGTTCCGGCGACGACCCCAAGATAATCGTGGAAGCGCGCGGCGAGCGCGATGGTGGCAAGTTGGGTCTTGTCGCCCATTTCCGCGAGAAAGAACGTGGCAAGCGTCGTGCCGAACACGCCCCAGTGGCTGCGTCCGACGTTGGCTTCGTTCGGGTCGAGCTTGTCGGGCACCAACACCCATATGCCCATGACGACGAATGAGACGCCGAGTGCCCAGCGCATGATGTCCGGTGTGATCAGCGCCCCCAGCCAAGCGCCGATTGCGCCCGCACAGGCGTGATTGGCAAGCGTGGCCGCGAGCACGCCGAGCATGATCGGCACCGGCTTGCGATAGCGGGCGGCCAGGACGAGCGATAGCAGTTGCGTTTTGTCGCCGATTTCCGCGAGTGCGACGGCACCCGTCGAGATCAGAAAGGCTTGTTCCACGTGATGTTTTCCCGGGGCCGAGATATGAACGAGCGACGACCACCACGCTGCCGGGCCCTGAAAGCGGCATGCGCGGAAGTCATCGGTCTCGCCAGGCCACAGGCTGTGTCCGCCATGGCTCGCGTATGAGCCAAGTATGTTGACGGACGCCCCCGCGATGCGTGCGCACTGCAAACCGGACGATAAGACGATGCCGGTTCATTCAGATAGACGGTCGGCGATTCGATCGTCTCTTGCAGCGGACGCGGCGGGGCGGCTACTCCCCAATGAGGGACGGATTCTAGCACAGCGCGCGGGCCCCGGTACCTGGAAATGCAGAAAACGATGCTTGCGATTGCTCGAGCCTGGGCGGCGTGTAGGCCAGCAGGCTGATCGACCGAGGCACGCGTGCCGCAAGCGTCGCGTGGATGCTACGCCTACCGACAATGCTATTTTTAATAGGGAATTTTCAGTAACATTCCAGCCGGCGGATTCCGGGACGCCTCAAAAATATTGAAAAATAACTGAAAGCTTCGCGACAGCGCGAAGCGGTTGCGGTTATGCCCCGGGTGAGACCAACAACATCATTGATCAACTCGGGGTGTGGTAGGCGGGGTGCCGTAAGGGCCTTCGTCGTGCGCATCTTCGTGCCGGGCAACCGGCGGTTTTGATTCGAAAGCGAACGACGACATGCACGACCTGCGCTGGAGCCTCCCAGTTGCCCGGTGGTCTTCTTGGCCGGCCGGTGCAACGGCGCCGCCCGATATCGGGTTCATCGAGCCGCTCGTGCGCCGTCGGCTGAGTGCGCTATCGAAGATGGCGCTGAAGGTCGCGCATGATTGCGCGGCCGATTGCAAGGCCGTGCGCCTCGTGTTCGCCTCGCGGCATGGCGAATTGCGCCGCACCACGCGCATGCTCGAGGATATTGCCGCGAACCAGCCTGTTTCGCCCACGGCGTTCAGCCTCTCCGTGCTCAATGCAATGGCGGGTATCTACAGCATCGAGCGCCGGGATCGATCCCCCGCAATCGCCATCTCGGCCGGCGCGGAGACACTCGGATACGCGCTGCTCGAGGCACACGCGCAATACAGCGCCGATTCGGCCACGCCCGTCCTCGTCGTGTATGCGGATGAACCGGCGGACGAGCGCTATGGACCGGTCGATCAGGAAGTGACGGCCGGCGCCCTCGCCATCTTGCTCGATGACGGTGCGCAAGCGCAGCTCGATTGCTCGATCGGCCCGTCACCCGAGGCGCAGCCCCCGTTGTCGTGCGTGACCCAGGGCGAAGTGTTGCTGCGCGGCCTGGCCGAGCGCACGACGGTGACGTGGCAGGGGTCCGGCCGCTGCTGGCAGTGGTCGTTGCGCACGGGCGGTGCCGCATGAAAGCCCATACGATGGCGCGGGTCGGCCGTGCATGGCGTCTGGTTGCCACGGGCGGCGCGTTTGCGCTGTTCGGCTTCTCCGGCGTGCTTTTTTCCGTGGTTCTCTTTCCCTTCGCGTGGCTTTGGCCGCATCGGGCGTCGAGCCAGCGCGTCGTCGCCGCTATCATTCACCAGTTCTTTCGCGCCTTCGTCTGGCTGCTGCAGGCGGTCGGTATCATGAAGCTCGACGTCGCCGGCGCACAGGCACTCAGCGCGCGTGCGCCCGGCATCGTCGTCGCGAACCATCCGACCTACCTCGACGTCGTGGTGCTGCTGGCGCTCACGCCGCGCGCGTGCTGCGTCGTGAAGAACGCGCACTGGCGCAATCCTTGTTTTTGGGGCATCGTCCGCGCAGCCCAATACGTCAGTAACGCCGATCCATCGGAATTGATCGAAGCCGGTGCGCGTCAGCTCGCCGCCGGCTATACGATGATCGTGTTTCCCGAGGGCACGCGCAGTCCCGGCGGCAATCGGCTTCATCGGTTCTCGCGCGGGTTTGCCCATATGGCGCTGCGGGCCGGCCTTCCGGTTCGTCCGGTTCTGATCGACTGCGATCCGCCTGCCTTTGCGAAACACATGCGCTGGTACGACGTCCCGTCACGGCCGTTCCATATGCGCATCGCCGTTCTCGAGCCCCTGGCGCTCGAGTGTTTTGCCGCCCCCGATACGCCGCAAGCCACCGCTGCGCGTGCCGTCACTCATGCGGTTCAAGCTCATATCACCGAGCATTTGTTTGGTTATGGATTCTTTAAAGCTAGAAATTAAGCAGTTGTTGATCGAGGCCCTCGATCTCGAAGACCTTCGTCCCGAAGATATCGGCGACGACGTGCCGCTGTTCGATACGGACGGCGTCGGCCTCGATTCCATCGACGCGCTCGAAATCGGTATCGTGCTGCGCAAGCGCTATGCGTTGACGCTGGCGGCCAACGACGAACGCACGCGCGAGCACTTTCGCTCCATCAATACGCTCGCTGCGCTCGTGCAAAGCCAACGAGCACCGGCGCAAGCCGATAGCGATACACCGCAACGAAAGGGGAATGAATCGTGACGGAAACCGAGATCCTCGAGCGCATCCGCGCCATCTTCAGCGAAAACTTCGCGATCGATCCCGCTCGCGTGACGCCTGAGGCGCATCTGTTCGACGACCTGGACCTCGACAGCATCGACGCGGTCGATCTGGCAATCAAGCTGCAGGAAATGACGGGGCGCCGCATCCAGCCCGAAACATTCAAATCGGTGCGCACGGTCGGTGACGTCATCGGCGCGGTAGAAGCGCTGTTGGCAGCCTAGTTCGATGCCTGCAGCCTCGACACGCGCGGCGTCGCCGACGCGCGAGGCGGCCGCGTTCTGGCGGCGCGCCCGCACGGTCGCGCGCGTGCTGCTCAAGATCGCGTATCCGGTCGTGATTCTCGCGTTCTGGCGCATAGGCTCCCCGCGTTTCATCGGGCTCGCCTTGCTCGTCATGCTGTGGCTGCAGCGCTGGATCGGCGCGGGCAGCGCTGCAGCGCTGCTTGCCCGGCCGACACGGCTCGAATGGGCCGTGGCGCTCGTCATGAGCAGCTTGTCGGCGGCGATTGCCGTGACCGATAGCGAGACGTTGCTGCGTGCTTATCCTGTCGCCGTCAATGCCGGCCTGCTCGTCGCGTTCGGCGCAACGTTGCGTGGCGGCGGCCCGTCGATGATCGAAAAATTCGCGCGGGTGCGCCGGCCCGATCTCGATGCGCGCGCCATACGTCACACGCGCCGCGTCACGCAAGTGTGGTGCGCTTTTTTTGCGGTCAACGGTGCGGTTTCCGGCGCGTGCGCGCTGTGGGGCTCGCGCGCCCAATGGGCCTTGTATAACGGCGTAGTCACTTATCTATTGATCGGCGTCTTGATCGTCGCCGAAATCGCCTGGCGCCATGCGTTCGTGCTGAGGAGGACGCCGCATTGAACGCTGTCTTCGTTGCGCTGCGCGAGCTGCCGTGGGCCCCGCGCGAGAATCTGATGCCGGTCTGCTTCGATGCAGCGACGGTGCTCGATATGCGCGCCCTCAAGGCCCGCATGGCGGTCTTCGCCGGTTGGCTTGAGCGGCAATCGGGGCCGCGCGTCGCGATTTGCCTCGACGATCCGTTCGATTTCGCGTGCGCGCTCTTCGCCGTCCTTGCCTGCGGTAAAGAGCCGGTGATCCCCTCCGTGTCGACGCCCGCGTATCTCGCCATGCTGGGCGACTGCTACGACGTTTTGCTGACCGCGGCCCAACTGCCCGAGCTCGAGCGCTGGGCTCCGGCAGCGCTGCGCATGCACGCGATCGACGCGGCAGCACCGCTCACGTTATATACGTCCGGCAGCAGCGGCACCCCGAAGGCCGTGCGCAAGACACTGGCTCAGTTCGATGCCGAGGTGCGAACGCTCGAGGCGCAGTGGGGGGCAATGCTCGGTCACGCGGCGATCCTTGCAAGCGTGCCGCACCGGCATATCTACGGTCTGCTGTTTCGCGTGTTCTGGCCGCTGGCCTCGGGACGCCCGTTCGATCGCGCAAGCTGTGCTCAGCCGCAGCAGTTGCAGGCTCGTCTCGCGCAGATCGGCCGTGCGGCTGTCGTTTCGAGTCCGGCGCAGCTCGCACGGTGGGTCGATTTGCCGGGCTTCGATAGGCTCGCACCGGCGCCGTGTGCCTTCTTTTCCTCGGGCGGGCCGCTCGATGAGCGCGCCGCGCGCGCCTACGCACGCCGTTTCGGCGAAGCGCCCATCGAGATTTACGGCAGCACCGAGACAGGCGGTATCGCTTGGCGTCAGCGGCACGATTCCGAGGCCTGGCGGGCGGTGCCCGGTGCCAAACTTCAATGCGATGTCGATGGCGCGCTCATGGTGCGCTCGCCTCACCTCGGCCACGACCAATGGCACCGGACAGACGATGCGGCGGCGTTCGACGAAGACGGGCGATTTCGTCTCAAAGGGCGCCTCGATCGCGTCGTGAAGCTAGACGGCAAGCGCGTGTCGCTGCCCGAGATCGAGGCTTACCTCGCGCGGCATCCCTATGTGGCGCAAGCCGCGGCCGCGGTGCTGCCCGGCGCGGCGCGCGAGCGGCTCGGCGCGCTCGTCGCGCTCACGCGTGAAGGTGCCGCCGCATTGCTCGAGCACGGACGGGTCGCACTTGCCAAGACGCTGCGCGCGCACTTGAGCGATTATGTCGAAGCCGTCGTGTTACCGCGCCGCTGGCGCTTTTGCACGGCGCTGCCGTTCGATGCGCGCGGCAAGCTGCCGGCTGCGGCTGTGGCGGCCGCCTTCGAGGTGCGAGCGGCCGGGATGGAGGTGCTCGCGCATTGCGCGCATGACGGCCTGCTGCACTACGAGCTGCGCGTCCCCGCGACGCTCGTGCACTTCGCCGGGCATTTTCCGGGCTTGCCGATCTTGCCGGGCGTGGTGCAAATCGATTGGGCCGTGCAGCTCGGCGCCGAGCACTGGCCCGGCGTGCGCTCGGTGCTTTCGATCGAGCGGCTCAAGTTCATGGCGCCGGTGCCGCGCGGTGCGATCTTGCACGTGTCGCTGGCCCATGACGCCGCGCGTCGTAGGATGCGTTTCTCATTCAAGTTGGGCGAGCGCGACAGCGCGTCGGGTGTCGTCGTCTATCGGGAGGCGGCATGACTTTGCGCGTGGCGATCGTCATCCCGATCTATAACCACAAAGCCGAAATCGGCGCGACGCTCGCGCGATTGATGCCGCACGCGTTGCCGATCTTCGTCGTTGACGATGGTAGCGACGAAGCGACGCAAGCGGTGCTCGCCGACTTAGCCGCGCGATGGTCGCCGCAAGTGTTCCTGCTGCGTCTTCCCGTCAACGGCGGCAAGGGCGCGGCCGTCATGGCGGGGCTCCGTGCGGCGCGCCGCGCGGGCTTCACGCATGCACTGCAGATCGATGCCGACGGTCAGCACGATGCGGCCGACGTGCCGCGCTTTCTCGATGCTGCGCGCGCCGCGCCCGATGCCGTGGTGCTCGGGCGGCCCGTTTATGACGAAACCGTGCCGAAGGCGCGGCGGTACGGCCGCTACTTGACGCACGTCTGGGTGTGGATCGAAACGCTGTCGTTCGACATTTCCGATGCGATGTGCGGCTTTCGGCTTTATCCGCTCGATGCGGCTTGCGCGCTGATCGATGCGGTTGCATTGCCGACACGCATGGACTTCGATATCGAAATCCTCGTGCGCTTATCGTGGCGAGCGATGCGTTTTGTGACGATTCCCACGCGCGTCACCTACGCGCCCGGAGGGCTCTCTCATTTCGATGTCGTGCGCGACAACGTACGCATCAGCAAGAGCCACACGCGCCTCGTTGCGGGCATGCTCGCGCGTCTGCCCATCTTGCTTGCGCGCAAAGCGTTGTTGCCGCGCAAGGCCGGGTCGGTGCCGGCATCCGCGCCGCATCCTCGCGCGGGGTGGTGGCGCATCGCCGAACGCGGCAGCCGCACCGGCATGCAATTGCTGGCGCTGAGCTGCCGGCTGTTGGGCATGCGTGCGACGCGCCTTTGGCTGCATCCGCTCGTCGCGTATTTCCTGCTGACCGGCCGTGCCGCTCGGCTCGAATCGCATCGCTACTTCTCGCGCTTGCGTGACGCGTCGCCGGGCCAAAAGACTCCGCCGCCCGGCTGGTGTTCGGCCTATCGGCAGATGCTCGCCTTCGCCGAGGCAGGGCTCGACAAGCTTGCCGCATGGACGGGGCGTGTGACGCATACCGATGTTCTCTTCGACGATCCTTGCGCGTTCGAAGCACTCGCGGCGGGCGGGAAGGGGGCGCTCGTCATCGGCGCGCATTTGGGCAATCTCGAGATGACGCGCGCACTGGCGGCGCGCGGAGCGCATCCGAAAGTGACGGCCGTCGTGTACACGGAGCATGCGCGCCGCTTCAACAGCGTACTCGCGGACGCCCATCGCGATTTTGCGGATCGGATGGTCGAGGTAACCGATTTTGGCCCCGAGACGGCGATGTGGATGCAGCAGCGCATCGACGCGGGCGAGTGGCTCGTGATTGTCGGCGACCGGGTCCCCGCGCATGACGCCGGGCGCGTCACCGAGGCGCCTTTCTTGGGCGCTGCCGCACCGTTCGCGCAAGGGCCCTACGTGCTCGCGCATGCCTTGGGCTGTCCGGTCTATTTGTTCTTTTGCCTGAAAGAGCGCGATTGCCATCGGCTCTATTTCGAGCCGTTCGCCGAGCGCATCGAGCTGCCGCGGCGCGAGCGGGCAGCACACCTGGCCGAGCATGCACGCCGTTACGCGGAGCGGCTCGAGTACTACTGCCGAAAGGCGCCGTTCCAATGGTTCAATTTCTTCGATTTCTGGGCGCGCGAGCGTGGAGAGGCCAATGGCCGAGGATGATCTGATTTCGCGTCGCACGGCGCAGGAAGCCGACGCGGGTTGCACGACGATTGAGATCGGGGGCCGTCGGCTCACCATCGAGGATGTCGTGGCGATTGCCTCAGGGCACGCCGATGTCTCACTGAGCCGCGACCCGATATGGCGCGAGCGCATCGAGCGCGGGGCCGCATTCTTGCGCGCGCGCCTTGCCGCGGGGGCGACTGTATACGGCGTCAACACCGGCTATGGCGATGCGTGCGTGGTCAACGTCCCGCCCGAGCTGGTCGAGGCGCTCCCCTTGCAGCTCACGCGTTACCACGGCTGCGGCATGGGCCGCCTGCTCGATCCGGCCGAGACACGCGCAGTCGTGGCCGCCCGTCTGATCTCGCTCGCCTATGGTTACTCGGGCGTGCGCATGGTGTTGCTCGAGCGGTTGGCCGATCTCGTCAACTTCGACATCTTGCCGCGCATTCCGGCCGAAGGATCGGTCGGCGCAAGCGGCGACCTGACGCCGCTTTCCTACGTCGCCGCGGCGCTGATCGGCGAGCGGGAGGTCGACTTCTGCGGGCAGGTGCGCCCGGCCGCCGGCGTATGGGCCGAACTCGACCGCGCGCCTTTGACGCTAGCGCCGAAAGAGGGCCTTGCGCTCATGAACGGGACCGCCGTGATGACGGGGCTCGCCTGCCTTGCGTTCGTTCGTGCGGCGCAGTTGACGAAGCTGGCCGCGCGGTTGACCGCGCTCTCGACGATCGCGCTCGATGGCCGTGCCGCCCACTTCGATGCAATGATCTTCGAACTGAAGCCGCACGCCGGGCAAGCGCAGGCGGCGGCGTGGATCCGGGACGATCTCGCGGGCCGCGAGGATGCGGCCGGACAACGGTTGCAAGATCGTTATTCGATTCGCTGCGCGCCGCACGTGATCGGCGTGGCGCAGGATGCATTGTCTTGGGTGCGCCGCGACATCGAGAACGAACTCAACAGCGCGAACGATAATCCGTTGATCGACGTCGACGGTGAGCGCATCCTGCATGGCGGCAACTTCTACGGCGGCCATATCGCGTTCGCGATGGATGCGCTGAAGACGGCAGTGGCCAATCTCGCCGATTTGATGGATCGACAGTTCGCGCTCATCGTCGACGACAAGTTCAATAACGGGCTCCCGCGCAACTTATCGGGTGCGAACCCGGAACGCGCGCCGATTAGCCACGGCTTCAAGGCGGTGCAGATTGCATCATCGGCTTGGACGGCCGAAGCATTGAAGCTGACGATGCCCGCCAGCGTGTTCTCCCGCTCGACCGAAGCGCACAACCAAGACAAAGTCAGCATGGGCACGATCGCGGCCCGCGACTGTCTGCGCGTGCTCGAATTGACGGAGCAGGTTGCGGCCGCGCATACGCTGGCCGCGGTGCAAGCCGCGCAGTTGAGGTTGAAAGTGACGGCGGGTGCGTCGCTGACTGCTCCGTTGGCCGAATTCGCCCAGCGCGTGGCCGCGCTATCGCCGTTCGTCGATGAAGATCGTCCGCTCGAGCACGATTTGCGCGCGCTGACGACATGCATTGCGCAGGGCGCGCTGGTCCCGGGGTGCGCCCCGGCCGGCATGCCGAACGCAGTGGTGAGCTGAATGGACCGGGCACGCTTTCCGCTGACGGCCACGGCGCGCGTCGAGGTGCCGTTCCACGATGTCGATGCAATGAACGTCTGCTGGCACGGGCATTATTTGAAGTACTTCGAGCTCGGCCGGACGGCGTTGCTGCGCGCATTCGACTACGACTATCCGGCGATGCAGGCGTCGGGCTATCTCTGGCCGATCGTCGAAGCGCATCTGAAATATGTGCGGCCCGCGGCCTATGGACAAGTGCTCGAGGTGCGCACCGAACTGCTCGAATTCGAGAACCGCTTGAAGATCGCTTACGAGATCGTCGACGTCGCTTCGCAAGAGCGAATGACCAAGGGCTACACGGTTCAGGTGGCAGTCTGTGCGGCCACGCGCGAGCTTCAGTTCGTTTCGCCGCCGATCATCTTTGAAAAACTCGAGCAGCGAGGACCGCGATGAGCCAACCTCGGCGGCCTTGGATCGCCCGCGCGCTGCTCACGGCAGGCGTGACTTGCGCGCTTATCTGCGGTTCGCCGGTATCGGCGTGGGCTTCTTCGTCCGCCGGCGCCCCGGCGAATGCCGACGCGGCGCTCGTCGCACGCATTGCGGCGCAGTGGGCCGCCAAGGGCAGCGTGCGGGCGCAGTTCCGGCAGACACAGACACTTGCCGCCCTATCGGCGCCGCTCGTGAGTACCGGCGCGCTTGTGTTCGTGCGCGATCGCGGCGTGATCTGGCGCACCGATACGCCCTATCGCGTGACTTACGTGATCGGCGATGCGGGCGTGACGAAGGTCGATGCGAGCGGGCATCGCTCGGTGCGCGGCGCATCGCGCGGCGGCGTCGCACAGGTCTCGCAGATGATGCGCGCGATGCTCGGCGGGGACTTGTCGGCGCTTTATTCGCAATTCGACGTGAGGGCGGAGGGAGCGCCGGCCCGGTGGCGATTACTGCTGACGCCGAATCAGCCACAGCTTGCGCAAGCCATCAAGTCGCTGCGCATGGAGGGCGGAGCGCTTTTGCAGACCATCGAGATGACGGCGGCGAACGGCGACACCACACGCATCGATTTTTCGGACAGTGAGCGCATCGATGCGCTTTCGCCGGCCGAGCTGGCTGTGTTCGGAGCTCGCTGATGCAAGTGGCGCAAGCAGGCGAAACGGGAAAAAAACGGCGCGTGCTGTTTGCGTGGCTGGCCGTGATCTGCATGGCACTTGCCTATTGCGTCTGGCGCTTTGCTGAACCGGCGTTCGGCGGACATACGTTCGCGCCGCCGCTGCAAACCAATTTGCTCGCACTATTGCCGAAAACCGAAGCCGATCCGACCGCCGAGCGGGCGCTGGATGCGCTTGCCTCGACGATGGGAGAGCGGGCGGTCTACCTCGTGACGAGCGACGATGCCGCGCACGCGAAGGCGGCGGCGCGAGCGCTCGCGCAAGCGCTGTCCGTAAGCGGTGCGTTCCGCGGCGTGACTGCGCAATTGCCGCCGTTCGACGTGACGCAGGTCGCCCGCTTTTATTTGCCGTATCGATTCGGGCTCTTGACGGCAACCGATCGCGCGGCGCTGGCTGACGGCTCGGCGGCCTTGCCCGATTTGCTGGCGCAGCGGCTGTTCGATCCGCTACGCGGGGGACTCGCCGCGCCGCTCGGCGACGATCCGTTCGGCTGGCTGAGCCGATGGCTCGGCACATTGCCGCTGGCGGCATCGAACTTGAGCGTCGAAGACGGTATGCTCGTCGCCCATCGCGGCAACGCCACGAGCGTGCTCGTCACGGCGACGCTTCCCGGCTCGGCTTATGAGACGCGCGTTCAGACGGCGGTACGCAACGCGACGGCGAGTGCCGAGCGCCTAGCAAGGCGCGAATTCCCCGACGTGCGCATGGCGCGCACCGGCGCTGTGTTTTATGCCGATGCAGCGCGGCGCGCATCGGAAGGCGACGTGCATCGCATTGGCCTGTGGTCGGCATGCGGCATTGCGCTGCTGATGCTCTGGGTTTTTCGTTCGCCGTATTTGATGGCGCTCGGCTTCCTGTCGACGGCGATCGGTATCGGCTGCGCGCTCGCGGTGACCATGGCCGTCTTCGGACAACTGCATCTGCTGACGCTCGTTTTCGGCGCGAGCTTGATCGGCGAAGCCGTGGATTACTCGATTCAGTACTTCGTCCTCTATTTGAGCGAAGGGCCGCGCTGGAATGCGCAGCGCGGGCTGAAGCAAGTGCGTCCCGCACTGCTCGTCGCTTTGGCGACAAGCGCGCTCGGGTACGCGATCCTCGCCTGGGCCCCGTTCCCCGCGCTCAAGCAAATCGCCTGCTTCGCGATGGTTGGCATTGCCATGGCGTTCGCCTCCGTCGCTTCGCTGCTGCCCGCGTTGCTCGAACGCGCGCCGCGTCGAACGCCGATCCACTTGTTCGACGGTGCGGCGCGCCTGCTCTCGGGCTGGAAAGCGGCGTTCAGCGGGCGCCGCGCAGGGTATGCCGCCGCACTCATCGTTTTGGCGGCGCTGCCCGGATGGCTGCATTTGCAAAGCGATGACGACATCCATCTGTTGGTTCAGCGCGATCCTGCGCTCGTGGCACAGGAGCGAGCGGTGCGTGACGCGATCGGGGTGGACGATAACGCACGATTCTTCGTGGTCAAGGGACCGACGGCTGAAGCGGTGCTCGAGCGTTGTGAAGCGCTTGGCGAGCGGCTCGATGCGCCGCTCGCCGGCCAGCGCCTTTCGGGCTGGCAGTCGGTCTCCCAGTTCGTGCCTTCGGCGCGTCGGCAGGCGGCTGACCGAGCGTTGCTGGCGTCGACGGTGCTACGCTCGCCGAGTAGCATGCAGGCGACGTTGGTTGGTGCAGGGTTTCGACAGGAGGCGGCGCGCCGATACGCCGATGCCTGGACGCAAGGCTCGCCCGCGCCGCTCACCCTCGATACATGGCTGGCGACGCCCTGGTCGCAGCCTTTTCGTCATCTTTGGCTGGGCGCCTCGCCGGCGATGCGCTCCGCAAACTTGCCCGCGATCCCCGCGACCCAGTATGCGGCCATTGTGATGCCGCTCGGCGCAACATCCGCTCAGCTACCCGCGCTGGCCGGCCTCGCGCAGACGCTGCCCGGTGTTGTCTTCGTCGACAAAGCCGCGAGCGTTTCACGCTTATTCGGCGGCTATCGTGTCGATAGCGCGCTATGGCTGACCGGTGCGGTCGCGCTCGTGCTCGCGCTGCTGATCGGCCGCTACGGGGCGAACGGCGGCGCTCGGGTGGTGCTGCCGGTCGCGCTCGCGATTGCCGTCGCGTTGGCGGTATTCGGTTACGCCGGCGTACCGTTGACCCTCTTTAACTGGCTCGCGCTGATGCTCGTGCTCGGCGTCGGCGTCAACTACGCTGTGTTTCTGCGCGAGGGCTGCGCACGCGCGGGAGCCGATCTGGGCGCCGTATGGACCGGCGTCGCCCTGTCGGCCGCCACGACGCTGCTTTCATTCGGGCTGCTCGCGATGAGCGCGATGCCGGTGCTGAAAACCTTCGGTGCGACGCTTGCCATCGGCATCGCGGTTTCGGTGCTGCTGGCGCCGATCGGTATGCCGTCGCACGGGGAACGTCGATGAACCGGCCTCATATCTACTTGCACGCGCTCGGCATGGTCAACGCGCTCGGCGCGGATACGGCATCGGTCGCGGCCGCTCTGGCGGCGGGCATGGCCCCGGGCATGGGGCCCGTGACGATGGGCGGCGAGCAAGGCGCGTACGTCGGCCGCGCACAAGGCCCACTCGAGCTTGCGCCCCCTGCGCATCTCGCGCAGTACGACTGTCGCAATAACCGGCTGTTGCTTGCGGCGCTGGCGCAGATCGAACCCGCTGTCCAAGCGGCATGCGCACGCTATGGCGCGGGGCGTGTCGGGGTGGTGCTCGGCACTAGCACGTCCGGCATCGGTGCCGCGCAGGCCGTGTTCGGCATCCCGGGCGAGGGGGATGCCGGCCGCGCCCCGTTCCACTACGTTCAAATGGAGATCGGCAGCAGTGCTCCGTTCGCCGCCGCGGCACTGGGCTTGCGAGGACCCGCCTTTACGATTTCGACGGCATGCACCTCGAGCGCGAAGGCATTTGCGGCTGCGCGGCGTTTGCTCCGACTCGGCCTTTGCGATGCACTCGTCGTCGGTGGCGTCGATTCGTTGTGCGAGCTCACGCTGCGCGGCTTCGCGGCGCTCGAATCGACGAGTCTTGAGCGAAGCAATCCGATGAGCGTGAACCGAGCCGGCATCAACATCGGCGAAGGCGCCGCGCTGTTCCTCATGAGCCGTGAAGAGGGGCCGGCTGTCTTGGCCGGCATCGGCGAATCGAGCGATGCGCATCACATCTCGGCCCCCGATCCGTTGGGGACGGGCGGCGAATACGCATTGCGAGCCGCGCTGGCCGACGCGGGCATGGCGGCCCATGCGATCGGCTACGTCAATCTGCATGCCACGGCCACGCATAAGAACGATGAAGTGGAAGCGCGGCTTATGTCGAGGGTGTTTCCGCGGGGCGTGGCGGCAAGCGGTACCAAGCCGTTGACCGGCCATACGCTCGGTGCGGCGGGTGCGACCGAACTCGGCTTCGCCTGGCTTTCGCTCGTACGCGAGGGCGCGCTGTTGCCGCGCCATGTGTGGGACGGCGTGGCCGATCCGGCGCTGCCGGTGCTCGATCTCATCGAGGGCGAGCGGCGTCTTCAGCCGGGGCAGGCCGTGATGAGCAACTCGTTCGCCTTCGGCGGCAGCAACGTGAGCCTCGTGCTCGCGCATTGAACGATCCACGAGACCCGCGATGACGACCCCCCTGTTTTTCGACTCCGGCACTGACGGCAACGCCTTTGTATGCACGAGCACGGCCGCCGCCCACCCGGCGATCGAGGACGTGCTGCCGCATCGCGGCACCATGCGCCTCGTCGACGAGATCGCTGCCTTCAGCGACGAATCGGTGACCGTGCTCGCAACGGTCGATCCGCAAGCTTGGTATGCGGACGCCGATGGCGCGATGCCGGCCTGGATCGGCATCGAGCTGATGGCGCAAGCAATCGCCGCGCACGTCGGTTTGATCGCAATGCGCGCGGGCGGTCGAACACGGCCCGGCGTGCTGCTCGGCGCGAGCCGCTATGAAGCGGACGTGCCGTCGTTCGCTCGCGGCGCGCGTCTGCGCATCGAGGCGCAAGAAGTGCTCAAGAGCGAGCAGGGCCACGGTGCCTACGCGTGTACGATCGCAGCCGGCGACCGCCGCGTTGCGCAAGCTGTCGTCAAGGTATTTCAGCCGACCGATTTCGAAGCATTCATCGAAGGGAGTTTCACGTCATGAGCAGCCGACGCGTTCTCGTTACCGGCGCAAGCCGCGGCATCGGCCGTGCGATTGCGTATCGTCTGGCAGCGGACGGTTTTGCCGTCACCGTACATTGCCGGAGCGGCGTGAACGAGGCACAGGCCGTGGCCGATGCGATCGTCGCTCAAGGCGGCCGCGCCGGTCTGTTGCAGTTCGACGTTCGCGAGCGCGCCGCGTGCCGCGCCGCACTCGATGCCGATGTCGCGCGCGACGGTGCCTACTACGGCATCGTGCTTTGCGCGGGCCTCACGCGCGACGCGGCGTTCCCTGCGCTGACCGAGGAGGATTGGGACGCCGTCATCGAAACCAGCTTGGACGGCTTCTATAACGTCGTTCATCCGCTGACGATGCCGATGGTGCGTGCCAAGCAGGGCGGCCGCATCGTGACCATCGCATCGGTCTCGGGCGTGATGGGCAATCGCGGGCAGGTCAACTACAGCGCGGCCAAAGCCGGCCTGATCGGTGCGACGAAGGCGCTTGCCGTCGAACTCGCCTCGCGCCGAATCACGGTCAATTGCGTCGCGCCGGGGCTCGTCGAAACAGACATGCTCGCCGGTGTCGAGCATTTGGAGCGGGCGCTGCAAACGGTGCCGATGGGACGCGTGGGCCGCCCCGACGAAGTCGCGGCGGCAGTCGGTTTTCTGATGTCGGATGCGGCCTCGTACATCACGCGTCAAGTGATCGGCGTGAACGGCGGGATGATCTGATGAAGCGTGTCGTCGTAACGGGAATGGGCGGCGTGACTGCCTTCGGCTCGCACTGGAACCCGATCGAGGATGCGCTGCGAGCGGGGCGCAACGCGGTTCGGCGTATGCCCGAATGGGACTACTTTTCGTCGCTGCACACGCGCCTTGCCTGTCCGCTGCCGAGCTTCGATGCGCCGCCCGAGTATCCGCGCAAGAAGACGCGCTCGATGGGCCCCGTCGCGCTATATGCGGTGCGCGCGAGCGAGCTTGCGCTGCTCGATGCGGGGCTGGCCACGGACACGTCGATCTCGGACGGCCGAATGGGGGTGGCTTACGGCTCGTCATCGGGTTCTGTGCAGCCGATCCGGGCATTCGGCACGATGCTCGACACGGGCTCGATGAAGGACGTCACATCCAACAGTTATGTGCAGATGATGCCGCACACCACGGCCGTCAACGTCAGTCTGTTCTGGGATCTGAAGGGCCGCATCATTCCGACTTCATGTGCTTGCGCGTCGGGCAGCCAAGCGATCGGCTACGCGTACGAGGCGATCGCTTCAGGCAAACAGACGCTGATGCTCGCGGGCGGCGCCGAGGAGTTGTCGGGGCCCGCCGTCGCCGTGTTCGACACGCTGTATGCGACGAGCACACGCAATGAGACGCCGCATTTGACGCCGCGCCCGTTCGATGTCGCGCGAGACGGGCTCGTGGTGGGCGAGGGCGCGGCAACGCTTTTGCTCGAAGAGTACGAGCATGCGCGCGCCCGCGGCGCCGCGATTCATGCGGAAGTCGTCGGCTTCGGCTGTAATTCGGACGGCGCACATATGACGCAGCCCACTGCCGCGACCATGGCGCACGCCATGCGATTGGCGTTGGCCGATGCGCAACTGCCGCCCGAGGCGATCGGCTATGTCAACGCGCACGGCACGTCGACCGACCGCGGCGACGTGGCCGAGAGTGCCGCCACCGCCGAGCTATTCGGTGCGGCGATGCCGATCAGTTCGCTCAAGAGCTATATCGGCCATACGCTCGGTGCGTGCGGCGCGATCGAGGCGTGGTGGACGATCGAAATGATGAAGCGCAGCTGGTATGCGCCGACGTTGAACCTGACGACGATCGACCCGGCCTGCGCGCCGCTCGATTACATCGTGGGGGAGGCTCGCACGATCGATGCCGAGCATGTGATGAGCAACAACTTCGCATTCGGCGGCATCAATACTTCGTTGATTTTCAAACGCTGCCGATGAACGGTGCAACCCGCCCTGACGCTCAACGTGTCGTCGTCACCGGCATGGGCATTGTCTCGTGCATCGGCAACTCGCTCGATGCCGTAGCCGACGCGTTGCGCCAGGGCCGCTCGGGTATCGCGCGCATCGACGCCTGGGCCGAGCGCGGATTGAGCAGTCAAGTTGCCGGTGCGGCGACGCTCGCACGCGAGCCCGCCTTCGCGCGCAAGTTCGAGCGCTTCATGGGCGACACGGCACGCTTTGCTTGCCACGCCGCCCGCCTGGCGATCGACGATGCGGGACTAGCGCCGTCGGCGCTGCGCTCGCCGGCCGCCGGGGCGGTCATCGGTTCCGGCGCGGGCGCGCTGTCCGCTTACGATGCGGCGCTGAGGCTGGTCGCCGAGCGTGGCATCGAGCGTGCCCCGCCGTTCGTCGTGCCGCAGACGATGAGCAGTACGGTGTCCGCGAACGTTGCGCACGTCTTCGGCTTGGAAGGTATTTGCTATTCGCCGTCGTCCGCCTGCACGACCTCGGCGCTTGCGCTCGGCCAAGCGATGCACTTGATCCGAAGCGAGCGGCAACAGATCGTCCTGGCCGGCGGCAGTGAAGAATTGCACGAGAATACGGCGCTGATGTTCGATGCGATGGGGGCGCTCTCGCGTGGATTCAACGATACTCCGCAGCGCGCTTCGCGTCCGTACGATGTCGCGCGCGACGGCTTCGTGCTCGGCTCGGGTGCCGGGGTGCTCGTCCTCGAATCGCTTGCGCACGCGCGAGCGCGCGGTGCCTCGATCTACGCTGAACTGACGGGCTTCGGCCAGGCCACGGACGCGCAGACCATGGTTGCGCCGGGCGCTGCGGGCATCGCCCGAGCCATCCGCGCCGCGCTCGACGAAGCCGGGGCCCCACCCGAATACGTGAACACGCATGCGCCGTCGACCCCGCTTGGCGACGCTCACGAACTCCAGGCCCTTGCTGCGGTATTCGGCCCGCGCATCCCACCGCTGTCGTCGACGAAGGCGTTGACCGGTCATCCGCTGGCGGCCGCCGGCGTGCACGAGGCGATCTACACGCTGCTGATGATGCGCGACGGGTTCATGGCCGGGAGCGCGGGTATCGAAGCACTCGATCCCGCTGCAACAGACGCGCCCATCGTGCGCTCCACGCGCGCGGGTCCGCTCGCATCGGCTATGTCCGTGTCGTTCGGGTTCGGGGGCAGTTGTGCGAGTTTGATGTTCGGCGCTTGTGAGGGCGCGTGAAGGTTGTGACGAAACGCTTGGACTTTCTTGACACGACAACGACAACGACAATAGGAGTATGGCGATGCAACGGAACCACCTGATCGTACTGGCAGCATTGGCGGCCCTCTCGCATGCAGCGATGGCGGGTACACATCGGACCGTTTATCCGCTCAAGCCGGTCCTCGACGCGCAGCCCGTGGACGCGCAGATCGCCTTCTATTTCGGCGATGCGGCGCATCCGGCCGTCACCGCGTCGCACGGAACCGGAAGCGCGGGGATTCGCGTCGCGCGCAAGCTCGACGACGAAACGACGTCGTGCAACAAGGCATTGAAGGAGGCGCTGGCCTCCCTTCGCGCCGACGCGGTCAATCACGGCGCGAACGCCGTCGTCAATATCGAGACGAGCTTTCATGGGACGCACACCGTTTCCGCCACCGAATTCACGTGCGCGACGAGTTATAGCGCAGCCGCGCTAAGAGTGCGCGGCGAGTTCGTCACGCTCGAGAAAAAGTGAAGGCTATGGATATCAACGACGCGTAACGGAGAGCCCGCTGCTGCGTTCGTGTCAGGCGGGCGCCGTTGCATCGGAGGCGCGGATTGCCGCTCCCCAATGCGCGCGCTAGCTCGCGGTCGGCTTGCGCGCGGCGACGTTGACGAGCGTTTCGCGGCGCTTACCCGGCTTCGGGTGATACAGGCCGAGCCGCTCAAGTAGACCGAAGTCTTTCGCGCGGCTCCACCAGAGATAGGGCAGCGAGACGTTGCGTTCGGTGAATGAAAATCCGTGCGAGCGCAGCATGGCGAGATAGCCGTCGGCGCTTTTTTGCACATGCATCGGATGGCGAAACAACAGGCGGATGACCCAGGACTTGATGTAGGCGTCTGTCGATTCGGCGAACAAGAGCAGGCCACCCGGCTTGAGTACGCGCCGGAACGATTCGAGCGCGCGCGCTTGCTCGACGAGATGATGGAACGTCTGGTGGCAGAAGACGATATCGGCACTGGCATCGGGCAAGGGCAACGCGGCGCAGTCGCCGTGCAGCACGTCGATCTCGGTGGGGACACGGCGCGCCGCTTGTTCGGCGAGCGCGAGCGACGGCTCGTGGCAGTCGACACCGACGATCCGGCTCGGCCCGAACGCCTGCGCGAGCAGCCCGAACGAGACGCCTTGGCCGCAGCCTACATCGACGATGACGGGCGCCTGTGGCAGGGGCGCGCCGCTGAGGCGTTTGAGATCGTCGATGGCGACGCGCAGTACGTGGTGTTCCCACGTATGGGTGCGCAGGAACCAGACGCCGAATGCCGTTTCAGGCACGAACGTCGGGCTCGGGCGCAAAGCACGAAATGAATCGGATGACACGTCGGCTTCCCCCGCGAACGGTTGTTGTTTTGACGTCGCGGATTGTAATGGGAACCGGCGCAGGTGTGCACGAGGGCGTGCAGCACCGCTTTACTTTGATCAAGCACACCACTAAGGAATCGAAAGCGATGAATACAGAGTTCGGAGAAGTCGAGCAGTTTGACGTCGCCATCATCGGCGCAGGGCCGGCCGGGGCCGTTGCCGCCGCGCTGCTCGCGCGAGCGGGGCGGTCGGTGCTCGTGCTCGAGCGCCAGCACTTTCCGCGTTTTTCGATCGGCGAAAGCCTGCTGCCGCAAAGCATGGCATTTCTCGAAGAGGCGGGGATGCTGCAGGCCGTCGTCGAAGCCGGCTTCCAGCATAAGAACGGGGCCTCGTTCGTTTGCGGTGACAAGACGTCTTCGTACGATTTTCGGGATAAGCACTCGGATGGCTGGGGCACGACTTACCAGGTCGAGCGCGCGGTGTTCGATCAATTGCTGATCGGCCGCGCCGCCGATCAAGGTGTATGCGTACGGTTCGGCCATACCGTCCATTCGATGGCGCCGGGCGAAGCGCCTGTGCTGGAGGTAGCGGACGAAGCGGGCCGGACCTATCGCGTCGCGCCCCGCTTCGTGCTGGATGCGAGCGGCTTTGGCCGCGTGCTGCCGCGGCTGCTCGGGCTCGAAACGCCTTCGCGCATGGCGCAGCGCGCCGCGCTGTTCTCGCACGTGCAAGATGGGCTGCCGGCCGGCAGCACCGATCGCGACAAGATCTGCGTGGCCGTGCACCCCGAGCGGCGCGACGTTTGGTATTGGATGATCCCACTTGCAGGGGGCCGTACCTCGATCGGCTGCGTGGCCGACGCGGCCTTTCTCGAGGTGCCCGAATCACAGCGAGAGGCGAAGCTGCGCGAGCTGATGCGCGCGGAGCCTACGATTGCGCGTCTGCTCGGCAATGCGCCGTTTGTGATGCCGGTGAACCGGATCGGCGGCTACTCGGCTAATGTCGAGCGACTGCACGGCCCGGGCTTTGCCCTACTCGGCAACGCGGGCGAATTCCTCGATCCGGTGTTCTCGTCCGGCGTGACGATTGCATTGCGCTCCGCGCATCTCGCCGCGCAGACGCTGCTTCGGCAGCTCGACGGCGAGCGCGTCGATTGGGCAACCGATTACGATGCGCCGCTGCGCAAGGGCATCGATACGTTTCGCGCGTTCGTGGAGCGGTGGTATACGGGCGAGTTGCAGGACATTATCTTCTATGCGAATCAGACGCCGAAGATTCGCCGGATGATCAGTGCGATTCTGGCAGGCTATGCGTGGGACGAAACCAATCCTTATGCGGCCGATCCCGTGCGGCGCCTAACCGCGCTGCACGCAGCCTGCTCGGCCGCGCCGGCCTGATTGGCGCCGACGGGCGCACCGCCGCCGCGCAGGTGGCCCACGGTGCGTCGTCGCGGCTTATGCGCGCCGATGCACGCGCTGGCCCGCCGCATAGGTTTCGAGCACCGCTCGGTCGTCGCCGAGCATCGCGAACGCGAATAGCCATTCCTCCGGCGATTGCGCGAGTGCCGTGCGCCGCGCGAGCAACGGTGTGGCCTCGGGATCGAGCACGATGAAGTCGGCCTCGGACCCGGGCCGCAATGTGCCGACAGTCTGATCCAAGCCGAGCGCCTGAGCGGCACCGGCCGTTGCGAGCCAGAACATCCGCGCGGCCGTCAGGTGATGCCCCCTCATTCGGGCGACTTTATGCGCTTCGTTCATCGTCTGCAGCATCGAAAACGACGTGCCGCCGCCGACGTCCGTGCCGAGCGCAACGGGCATGCCCGCTTCTCCCGCCTTCTCGAAATCGAACAGGCCGCTGCCGAGGAATAGATTCGACGTGGGGCAATGCGAGGCGAGCGCGCCGGTTTCCGCCATGCGCGCGCGATCGCGATCGTCGAGATAGATGCAATGCCCGTACACGGCGCGCCGGCGCAGCAAACCGTAATGCTCGTAGACATCGAGATAGCTGCGATGGCCGGGAAAGAGCGCCGCCACCCATTTCACTTCGTCAGTGTTTTCGGACACGTGGCTCTGAATGAAGACATCGGGATGCAATCGCGCCAGTGTGCCGCACGCCTCGAGTTGCGCCGGCGTCGAGGTAGGCGCGAAACGCGGCGTCAGCGCATAAAGCTGACGTCCGCGCTTATGCCAATGCGCGATTAGCGCCGCACTGTCGTCATAGCCCGATTGCGCGGTATCGCGCAGAAACTCGGGGCAGTTGCGGTCCATCAGGACTTTGCCTGCGATCATCCGCAGATTGCGCGCCTCGCTGGCCTTAAACAGCGCGTCGGCGGAATGCTTATGGACGGTGCAGTAGACGAGCGCTGTCGTCGTTCCGCACGAAAGCAATTGATCGAGGAAAAACTCGGCCACCTCCGACGCGTGCTCGGGATCGGCGAAGCCGCGTTCGGTCGGGAACGTGTAGCTGTCGAGCCACGGCAGTAGGCCGGCGGCGGGCGATGCGATCATCTCCGTTTGCGGATAGTGCACGTGCGTGTCGATAAAGCCGGGTGTAATCAGCTTACCGGTCAACTCGACGAGCGTCGTCTGCGGCGTGAGTTGCGTGCGCAGCGAGCTGTACGACCCCGCTGCGACGACGCGACCGTCTTCGACGATCAGCAGTCCGTCTTCCTCGAAGCATGCGCCGCCCGCCGTGATAGCCGGGTCGCCGACGAAGGTCAGTAATTTGGCGCGCAAGGCGGTGCGCCGGTCGTGTTGACTCATGGTGGAACGTCTCTCAGTGCGGTGAAAATGACGGGCTGCACGGTACACGGTCGAGCGATACGGCTCGTTGCGCGTGCAACGACCGAGCCCGCGATGCTGCGGTCGGGCCCGGTGAGTGCAGTCCGCCTCGGGAAATTAATGCGGCGCCGGGTCGAGCGGCCCCCAATAGGCGTCGAGATCGGCGATCAGGGCCTGCTTCTCCTCGGGTGAAACAAAAGAGGCTTCGAAGCCGTTGCGAAGGATCATATAAACTTCGCGCTCGCTCAAATCGAGCGCGTCGACCGTAGCGAAATAGTTCGCGTTGACGTAGCCGCCGAAGTAAGCGGGATCGTCGGAGTTCACGGTGACCGCGACGCCTTGCGCGAGCAGTTGCTTGAGGGTGTGCTGCTTCATGTCGTCGAACACGCGCAGCTTGATGTTCGAGAGCGGGCATACGGTCAGCGCGACGCGTGAATCGGCCAGGCGCGCGACGAGCGCCGGATCTTCGATACTGCGTACGCCGTGGTCCACACGATCGACTTTCAACAAATCGAGTGCCTCGTGAATGTACGAAGGTGGACCTTCCTCGCCCGCGTGCGCGACGAGTTTCAGGCCGCGCTCGCGCGCTTTCGCGAACACGCGCTCGAATTTCGACGGCGGATGTCCGTGTTCGGACGAATCGAGGCCCACGCCGATGAGGCGATGCGCGTAGGTATCGAACAACGGCAGGGCGGCTTCATAGGTCGCTAGCGCGTCGGCTTCGGACAAATGCCGCAAGAAGCAAAGAATGAGCTTGCTCGTGAGTCCGCGCTGCTCGCCTTCGGCAAGCGCACGCTCGATGCCGGCCACGGCCGTGCTGATCGCCACGCCGCGTTCGGTATGCGTTTGCGGATCGAAGAAGATTTCGGCGTGGACGACGTTGTCGGCGAGCGCGCGTTCGACGTAGGCGGCCGTCATCGTATAGAAGTCCTCCTCCGTCAGCAGCACGCTTGCGCCGGCGTAATAGATATCGAGGAACGACTGCAGGTCGCTGAACTCATAGGCCTGCTTCAGTGCTTCGATCGATTCGTACGAGAGCTTCACGCCGTTGCGTTTCGCGAGGGCGAAAATGACTTCGGGTTCGAGCGAGCCCTCGATATGGATATGGAGTTCGGCTTTGGGCGCGCCGGCGATTTTCTCAGCGAGTGTCGGTGTCATGGTCGGTCATCGGTTGCAGCATGGGAAACGGTGATGCGTGAGGGGCGGCCGCAGGCGTGGCGCGCGCGGCTTCGACGGCTTGCAGAAGCTGCGCTGCGGCGGAAATCGCGATGACCTCAGGTGCTTTGTCGACAATGCCTTCGACGCCGATCGGGCACACCATGCGCGCGATGCGGGCTGGATCGATGCCGTGCGCGGCGAGCCGGTGCTCGAATTGTCGGCGCTTGGTGCGCGAACCGATCATGCCGAAGAACACGAAATCGTCGCGCCGCAAGATGCGCTCGGCCAGCGCCAGGTCGCGCACGTGGTTGTGCGTCATGACGACGAATGCCGTGCCCGGCTCGGCCTCGTCGACCGCTTCGTCAGGCGCGTCGTTCGCGTCGATCGTCACATTGGCGAACTCGGCCCCAGTCCACTGCGGCGGAAACTGGGCGTCGCGTTCGTCGACCCAGCGGACCCGGCAGGGCAGGGTCGACAGCACGCGGGCGAGCGCCGAGCCCACATGGCCGGCGCCGAACAGCACAACGGGAAATTCGCGCGGGGCGATCGTTTCAGTCAGCAGCGCATTGCCTTCGTCGAAGCCCGAGCCGTCCCACAGCAAGCACTCGGGCACCTGCATGCCAGCCTCGGCCTCGGCCAGCCGCACGGGTTCACGCGAGGCGCCAAACGATACGCTGCGCTGCGTCGCTTGACGCGCTTGCAGGCGCTTGGCAAGCGCCGCGACCCAATCGAGATCGCCGATATCGAGCCGCTCGAAAGCGAGCACGACCGCGCCGCCGCAGCATTGACCGAGGCTCGGGCCCAACGAAAGCCGTTCGAGCCGGCGCAGATGGGGCACGCGCATGCCGTCGCGCAGCACCTCGCGGGCGATCTCGATCGCGCGCCATTCAAGATGGCCGCCGCCGATCGTATGCCGCGCCCGCTCGCGCGTGACGATCATCTTGGCGCCTGCCTCTCGCGGCGTCGAACCTTCGACGCGCGCTACCGTGACGAGTACGACGGCGTCGCCGTGGGTCAGCAATTGCTGCAATTCGGTCAGCCAGGGTTGCATGGATTCAGTTGTGTTCCGTTCGAACCCTGTCCGAGACGCCGGCCGAACACGGCAAGCCTTCGAGCGCGGGTGCAGTGTCGGTTGCCGATGCATGGTTCGTGCCATCGCCCGTTGGCGCCACGAAATGCGCGAGTGCCGTTAGGATCGCTTCGGGCGTGGCGGGCGCGTCGAGCGGCGGCACGCATCGCTGATCGGGCGCGACGGCGGCCAGGGCATCGCTCAGTGCCAGGAAGACCGAGAACGCGAGCAGCAGCGGCGGTTCCCCCACGGCTTTCGACCGAAAGATCGTCGGCTCGGCATTCTCATTGGCGTAAAGACGCACGTCGAAGGCTGCCGGCGTGTCGCTCACCGCCGGAATCTTGTAGGTCGACGGCGCATGCGTCATCAGGGCCCCGTCTGCGCTCCACCAGAGCGTCTCGGTCGTGAGCCAGCCCATCCCTTGAATGAAGCCGCCTTCGATCTGACCGATGTCGATGGCGGGGTTGATCGACTGTCCGACGTCGTGCAGCACGTCCACCCGCAGCACCTTGCATTCGCCGGTCAGCGTATTGACGATCACCTCCGACACCGCCGCGCCGTAGGCGAAGTAGTAGAACGGGTGGCCGGTCATCGTGTTGGCGTCCCAGTGGATCTTCGGTGTCGCATAGAACCCGTCGGACCACAACTGCACGCGTGCCAAATAGGCGTCGTTCACGAGTTGCGCAAACCCGATCGTCCCGCCTGCGCAGATGACCTCGCCGCGCTCGAAGCGAGCCTCGGATGCTTCACCCCCCAGCGCCTTGACGGCAACCTGGGCGAGCCGCTCGCGAATCGTCAGTGCCGCGGCTTCGGCGGCCTTCCCGTTCAGATCGCTGCCCGTGGAGGCCGCGGTGGCCGAGGTGTTCGCGACCTTCGACGTATCAGTCGCCGTGACGCGCACGTGCGAAAGCGGCAGGCCGAAGACGCCCGCGACCACTTGCGCGACTTTGGTGTTGACGCCTTGCCCCATTTCCGTGCCGCCGTGATTGACGAGCACGGACCCGTCGCGATAAACGTGCACCAGTGCGCCGGCTTGGTTGAGAAACTGCACGTTGAAGGAGATGCCGAATTTGACCGGCGAAAATGCGATGCCGCGTTTGAGGACGGGGCTGTTGGCGTTGAATGCGGCCAGCGCCTCGCGGCGGGCGCGATAGTCGCTCGTCTCGAGCAGACGGGCGCTCAGCGGTGCGAGGATATTGTCTTCTACGCGTTGCCCATACGGCGTGACGTCGCGCGAGCCGATACCGTAGTAGTTCGCGAGCCGAACATCGAGCGGATCGCGGCCCAGCGCGCGGGCGATGCGATCGAGCATCACTTCCGTGACGAGTGCACCTTGCGGGCCCCCGAAGCCACGAAAGGCCGTGTTCGATTGCGTATTCGTCTTGCAGCACAACGCAACGATTTCGACGTCCGAAAGATAGTAGGCGTTATCGACGTGACACACCGCACGCGTGGCGACGGCGCCCGACAAATCGGCTGAATATCCGGCCCGCAGCGCGATTTCCACGTGCGCACCCACGATGCGTCCGTCATCGTCGTAGCCTGCTTCGTAGCGGTAGAGCGCATCGTGGCGCTTGCCCGTGATAAGGAAGTCGTCGTCGCGGTCGGTGCGCAGCTTCACGGGGCGACGCAGGCGCGCACACGCGAGCGCGGCGACGCATGCGAACACGGCCGATTGCGATTCCTTGCCGCCGAAGCCCCCGCCCATGCGCCGGCATTCGCAGACGACGCTATGCGCGCTCTGGCCGAGCATATGCGCGACGACCGCCTGCATCTCGCTCGGATGCTGCGTCGAGCTGTAGAGATGTACGCCGTCGTGCTCGGTCGGAATGGCGTAGGCGATCTGGCCTTCGAGATAAAACTGCTCTTGGCCGCCCACGGCGAATTCACCTGCGAGGCGATGTGGCGCGGCTGCGATGCGCGCCGCCGGCGAGCCGCGCGTCAAGCGCTGCGGCGGCAGCACATAGTGTTGCCGCGCTCTTGCCTCGGCCACGGTCAGCACCGGTTCGAGCGGCTCGTAGCGCACCACATCGTCGCCCTTACCGAGCGCCGCCGCGCGGCGCGCGAGCTCGTAGGAGGTGGCGACGACGGCGAATACCGGTTGCCCCAGGTATTGAACGGTACCGTCTGCAAGAATCGGATCGTCGTGCAGGACAGGGCCGCAGTTGTTCTCGCCGGGGATATCGGACGCATCCAGCACGGCGACGACGCCGGGCGCTTCGCGCACGGCAGTCAGATCGAGCGAGACGATGCGGGCGTGCGCATAGCGCGACAGCCCGAGCGCGACGTAGAGTGTGCCCGCGAGTTCGGGCAAGTCGTCGGTGTAGCGTGCTTCGCCGCTCACGTGCAGCGCCGCCGATTCGTGCGGGAGCGGTGCACCGATCGCCGTATCGGCGTTAGGCGCCGGGGCCCTCGCGCCGTGCGGCGAAGGGGCGAAAGCGATGGGCGCATCGGTATGCAGATTCATGACGCCTCCTTACTCTGCCCATAGGCATCGTCGAAAGCGAATGCATCGACTTGTGCGAGCGCGAGCGGCGCATCGTCGCGCGTTTCGAGCCAGAAGCGCCACAGCAGATTGCGCGCGACCGTCATGCGATAGGTGCTCGATGCACGCAGGTCCGTCAGCGGCCGATAATCGGCGGCGAGCGCGTCCATGGCGCGACGGGCGGCTTCTTCATTCCATGCGGCATGTGCGAGCGCCGCTTCGGCTTGCGCGGCGCGCTGGGGTGTGGCGGCCATCCCGCCAAACGCGATACGTGCGCCCACGATGAGGCTGTCGGCCACATCGATTGCAAATGCTGCGCAAACGGCCGAGATGTCCTGGTCGTAGCGCTTCGAGACCTTGTAGGTGCGAAACCGCAGGGTCGAAGAAGGGCGCGGGATACGCAGGGCAACAACGAACTCGCCTGGCTCGAGCGCCGTTTTCTGGTAGCCGAGGTAAAACCCGTCGAGCGGGATCTCGCGCGTCGCGCGGCCGCGGCGCAGCACGATCGTCGTATCGAGCGCCAGCAGCGCAGGCATCGAATCGCCGATCGGCGAGCCGTTGGCAACGTTGCCGCCGAGTGTGCCGGCATTGCGTACGGGCAGCGAGGCGAATCGCTTGCCCAGTTCGGCCAGTTCGGGGTAATCGACGACGAGCGCCGCATACGCGTCTTCGAGCGTGACGGCCGCCCCGATCGTCAGCGTGCTGGCGTCGCGCTCGATCGCCGCAAGCTCGGCCACGCGGCCCACGTAGAGCAAATCGCCAAGACTGCGCAATTGCTTCGTCACCCATAGGCCGACGTCGGTGCTGCCGGCCAGCACGAGTGCGTCCGGATGCTCGGCACGCAGTTCGGCGAAGGCATCGAGCGTTCTCGGCGCCCAGAAGCGCGTCTTGCCGAAGCCATGACCGCGCACGTCGGAGCCTTCGTACACGAAGGTGTCGCTCGGGCGGCGAGCGATCTGACGCAGCGCGTGGGCGATGGGGGCACGATCGAGTGCAACCGGCGTGTAACGCTCGCTGTCGAGCATTTGCTGGGCGGCCTCGACGATCGGGCGGTAGCCCGTGCAGCGGCACAGATTGCCCGAGAGGGCCGTCGCGATCTCGTCGCGCGTGGGCAGTCCGGCGCCGGCCGGATGATTCTCGTACAGCGCCCACATCGACATGACGAATCCGGGCGTGCAGAAACCGCATTGCGACCCATGGCAATCGACGAGCGCTTGTTGGACCGGATGGAGGGCGCCGTCGGCGGCGCGTAGATCTTCGACGGTGAACAGGGCGCAGCCGTCGAGCGTGGGGAGAAAGCGGATGCATGCGTTGACGGCCTTCAGCGCGAGTGCGCCCTGCGCGTCGAGTTCGCCGACGACGACCGTGCAGGCGCCGCAATCGCCTTCCGCGCAACCTTCCTTCGTGCCCGTGCAGCGCAAATCCTCGCGCAGATGCTGCAGCACCGTGCGCGTCGCGGGCACGTCCGAGACTTCGCGGATAGCGCCGCGATGATAGAAGCGGATGGGATGCGTCGTCATAGCCGAATCCTGAGTGGTGGAATCAGGCGCGCGTTACGCGATGGCCGGCCATAAGCCTCGCGCACGTGGATCGCCATCCATGACCGAAGATAGCACCGTCGCGGGGCAAAGACATGGCTCGACACTGATGGGCGCTATCAGCGGGCCATCATGAAACGCCTACGGCCCGGCCTCGGCGCGAGCGGATCCGCAGCGGGGCGGCAACGCGCCGAGGGCGGCTCGAATAGCGGGTTTACCCGAGCTAACCGGACCTGACACGTTCTAGTGGACCGCGGATCGGGTATCGCGTATTGCGTGCGGGATCGAATGCGCATCGGGGGCAGGGTTCGAGGCGGCACTCGCGGGTGATGGCCGCGCCCCCTTCGGCAGCGTTCAAGTCAGGTTGAATCCGCGTCGGCCGCGCTTGCGCCAGAGACTGACGACGACCGGGACGAATATCGCCACGAACCCGATGAGCGCCCAGCCGGGCAGCAAGATGCCGAGGATCGGCGGATAGACCGTTTCGCAGAGGCCGGCGACCTTGAAGACGCTCGGCAGCCACTGGGCGGGCGGCAGGCTGTCGATGACCGGCTGCAGCGGATCGAAGCCGCAACTGAAGCCGGGGTTCAACTGCACGTAGAGATGCCGCGCCGCGCCGGCGACGCCGGCCGCCGCGGTGATTGCGATCAGTGTCTCGAACACGGCGATGCCGCGCCAGCTCGTGCGCGCCGCGCCGACGAACGCAAACAGGGCGATGAGCAGGAATAGGTAGCGTTGGATGATGCAGAGCGGGCACGGATCTTCATGCTTCGCATATTGCAAGTAAAGCGCGCCGCCGACGAGGGCTAGGCAGATGACACCGAGCAGGACCAGCAGCCTGCGCTCGCGGCGCAGCGAAGACGTATCGTTCATGTGGGACGAGCGTTCCGAATAAATAAACCGTTGGATTCTAATGTGCTTTCGGCACATCGTTCGTCGAGCACCGTTGGCGCAGGCGGGCTTGCGCGTAGGCGGCGCTGGACAGCCACTTCGGGCGGATTATCACCGAATCGATGCGAGCACGCGCTCGACCGCGAGCGCAGTGGCGAGCAGGGCATCGTCCGCATGCGGCGCGGCAGCCAACATGAGACCGACGGGCGCTTGCCCGCGAGGGTGGCAAGGCAGCGATATAGCGCAGGCATCGAGCAGATTGAAGATGCTCGGGTTGCGCAGGACGAGCGCATTGATGCGGGCGTAAGCGGCATCGTCGGCGCCGCAATCGGCGACACGCGGGGGCACGATCGGCACGGTCGGTGAGACGATCGCGTCGAAGCGCTGCCATAGTGTGCGTTGCGCTGTATCGAGCAAGGCAGTGCGTTCGGCGAGTAAGTCGATGTAATCGGCGGCGCTGGCTGCCCCGCCCTTCTCGATGCGCACGAGCACGCGCGGGTCATAGAGGTCGCTGTGTGTCTCGATGTAGGGGCGATGCCACGCATACGCCTCCATCCCCGAAAAACCGAAGCGATTGATCCATGCGAGTTGATCGAGCGGTGCGAAACGGACATCTTCGAGAATCGCGCCGGCCGCCTCTAAATGTTTCGTTGCCGCATCGACGGCGGCGGCGACAGCCGGTTCGACGTCGTCGGTGACGTAATGCGTGAGAATGCCTAGACGCATGCCCTCGAGCGGTCGCGCCTGCGGTATGGGCGGCTCTAGACCCGCGAGCAGGCGATCGACGAGCGCGCAGCACGACACCGAGACGCCGATCGGCCCGAACGAGTCGAGCGTTCTCGAGAGCGGCACGGCGCCTTGTCGGGGAATTCGGCTCGCGGTCGGCTTAAACCCCGTAAGGCCGCACAACGCGGCGGGGATGCGAATGGACCCGCCGGTGTCGCTGCCGAGCGCGACGGCTGCCATGCCGTCGGCGACCGATGCGGCCGCACCCGAGGACGAGCCGCCCGCGATGCGTGCTTCGCCTGGCTCGTCGCGCCGATAGGGCGAGAGCGGCGTACCGTAATGGGGATTGAGCCCGAGCCCTGAGTACGCGAACTCGGTCATGTTGGTGCGTCCGACAATGACTGCGCCTGCGCGTCGTAGGCGTGCCACGGCGGGCGCATCGGCGCGTGCGGGCGCGGCGTCGGCCAGCACGCGCGAGCCTGCGCGCGTCACTTGGCCTTCGACGTCGAACAGATCCTTCACGGACACCGGGATGCCGGCGAGCGGGGACAACACGGTGCCGGCCGCGCGGAGACGATCGAGCGCGTCGGCGCTCGCACGGGCGCGCTGCGCATCGGCTTCGAGAAAGACGGTCGATCCTTGGCCCGCCGGATCGGCAATGCGCTCGAGCGCAGTTTCGACGAGTGCACGGCTCGTCGTGCGGCCAGCGGCCAGATCGGCTGCGAGTTGGGCGAGCGGCGGGAACGGAGTGAAATCGATAGCCATGGGGGTCGGGACTCGAGACGAAGCGAACGGGACTGCGGGCGACGAGGCGACGAGCGACAACCGCTGTCGCAGGCCAGCTGCGATGAGAATTGGCCCGATACCCGCAGCCGCCGGCAGCCTGCCTCTCGGAGGCATTGTAGCGGCTTGCCTGGGTGCGGACACACGGCTTCGCAAGCGAGCACGTACGGCGGCGGGCGTCGCGTGCGCCGCGGTAATTTGCGACGGATCGCTACGCTGGCGGATAATGAGGTCTTTCATCGTTTTGCGTGCGAGACGCGCTTGCCATCGCCATGAGCGAAAACACGCCGCCGAACCCCGGTCGTCCCGGGTCCGATTCTTCGTCTTCCTCCCCTTCATCCGCTTCGGTTTCGACGGATTCACCGGGCGCCGCTCCCATGACGCCCGCTCCTGCTGCGGCCCCATCGGCCGATGTGCCGCCGAGGCCGACCAGCCATGCACCCGAAGAGACGCCGGCGAGTGCGGCGGCGCGGGCCTCCACCGACATGCTCGAATCGGCGACGGCGGTCGAGCCGGTGCAGGCTCAGGCGACGCATGAAGCTCAGCGCGCCGAGGCGCATGCGGCCGCAGCCCAGGAAACGGCCGCGCAAGAGCATGCGGCGCAAGCCGCGCGTGTCTCCGGCACACCTGGCGCTCCGCCGCCGGGCTTTGGCGCCCCTCCGGATTTCGACACGGTCCGGCCGCCCCCGCCCGGCTCCGTGGCGCCGACGCCGCCGGCTTATCTGCGGCAAAACGATTCGGCGTGGACTGTGCTTGGCCGCACGATCGCCGCGCGAGCTCGCCAGCTTTTCGATCGTGCCGGCCAGCGCATCACCCAGCGCACGCTGCGCATCGGCGTGTCGGCGCGAATCTTCCATCCCGAGCCGGGTGCCAGAGGGCTGCGCGGCAAGACACTGCAGTATCTCGAGGAATCGGTCGCGCACTGGGTCATGTCACGCGATGTGATGGTCTTCATGATTCCGACGGTCGGGCATCAAGGCATGCTGCATCCGAGCAACATACGGCTGCGCGATTATGCGAAGCATCTGGATGGCCTGCTGCTTCAGGGCGGGGCCGATGTCTCGCCGCAGACTTACGCCGCGAGCGACATGCGGGCTGAATGGCCGGGCGACCGCGTGCGCGACATGTATGAGCTCGAGCTGCTCTACGAGTTCGTCGAATCCGGCAAACCCGTGCTCGGCGTTTGCCGCGGCTGCCAACTCATTAACGTGGCGTTCGGCGGCACGCTTTATCAAGACATCGCCACCGAAGTGCCCACCGCGGGCATTCACGTGAACGAGTTCTACGATCAGCATCGGCACTCGGTCCGCTTTCCGGACGGCTCCTCGCTCGCGAGCATGTTCCCCGGGCGGCGCGAGGCCGTCGTGAACTCGATTCATCATCAGGCGGTGAAGACGCTTGGACGCGATCTGAACGTCGAGGCGGTGTCCTCGGCCGACGGGCTCATCGAAGCTGTCCGCTATCGGCGCGCGCCGTTCGTGGTGGGCGTGCAATGGCACCCGGAGTTCCATCGGGCGGGCGGCCCCGAACTGCTCGATTGCACGCCGCTGCTCGACGCTTTCTTGCGCTCGGCACGCGAGACGCGGTTCTGACTCACTGGTACGCCTGCCGTCGGCCCAAAAAGTGTTGACACGTTTTAGCGGTTTCTACATAATCTCGCTTCTCCGGTGCACGGAAATCAGTGTGGATCGGGGAAGTGCGGGGAAGTATCCTGCGGGAGTAGCTCAGTTGGTAGAGCGCAACCTTGCCAAGGTTGAGGTCGCGAGTTCGAGACTCGTCTCCCGCTCCAGTTTCGATACGGCGTGTCAAGCGGAGCGATCCCTCGAGATGTCGTGTGTGACACTGCATGCACGACATGCACGTATGACATGCGGTGCCATACAGCAGTATGGTAGCAGTAGGTAGGAATCCGCGGGAGTAGCTCAGTTGGTAGAGCGCAACCTTGCCAAGGTTGAGGTCGCGAGTTCGAGACTCGTCTCCCGCTCCAGGTATTGGGGAAGCTCAGCTTCCCTTTTTGTTTAGCGGCCCCCGCTGGCCGGCTGAACCGATAAGCCGGGACGTTTCGCAGCGGTGCGGCGTCTACGCTCCGGTTAGTCTCCTTTCGGCGCGATAGCAAAGCGGTTATGCAGCGGCCTGCAAAGCCGTGTAGGCCGGTTCGACTCCGGCTCGCGCCTCCAAGTAAAACCCTGACCAGCTTCGGCTCGTCAGGGTTTTTGCTTTCCGGCGCCTGCTGCGACCGCGCGGCGAGGCGAAGCGCCGCCCTCTACTCTCGGATCGTTTTAGCGATGACCACGCGGGAACAGTCGAGCCCACGGGTAGGCTCGCATTTCGCTTCGAGATGCATCCAATGCTCGAGCGGATTGCCGGAGCGCTGTTCCGGCAATCCGCTCGATGCTTATCTGGACGACCCACCGAGAAGCCGGATGCCCGCGATTCCGAATACAACGGCGAGGCTTCCCTCCAATGCGCGACGGGTTCGCCCGTAGAGCCGGCGAGCCGAGTCCATTGAAAACAGGAAGGCATAGCCGCTGAATACGAGGCATCCGATGACTGCGCAGCCGGGAATGACGGCGCCGAGCGCGGGTCCCGAATGGCTCGACGAGAGGGCGACGATCGACACCCAAACGAGGATTGCCTTGGGGTTGGTTAGATGCAGCAACGCACCCCGTAGGTATAAGTTCCGAAGCGTTTCGGGCCTGCCTGGCTTCGATGATCGCGCTACCGGCGGAGCAAGCGCCGTGCGTCCCGATTTGAAAGCCAGCCAAAGCAGATAGGCGCCCCCGAAGATCTTGACCGCCACGATGAAGTGGGAATAGGCAACGAGCACGGCGGAGATGCCGACCGCTGCTACCGTTGCCCAAAACATGGATCCGGATATGACGCCGAGCGCGAACGCCAGCGCTGCTTTGCGACCGTGATTGGCCGCGATCGACATGATCGCTAGATTGCTTGGCCCGGGACTCGCGGTGCCGACGAAATACGCCGTGTAGGCGAGCAGCAGGTTTGCAGAGAAGAAGGTGTGGGCGGACATGTCGAACCTAGGGATGGACGGCGTCGCATCATTGTTGCTATTTGCGGATCGGCCACCATGATCAGTTGGCCGGCATTTCGCCGAGCCAGTTGCGGGATCAGGCCGCGCTAGGCGTTACGGTTGCTTGCGCGCGGCCTCGGCCAGCATTGCATCGCCGATCTCGAACTGCTCGCGCGCCCTGAGCGCTTCCCCGGCGCCTTGAATGTCCCGCGCGTCCTTATTCTGACCGAGCTTGCTTTTACCGATGAGTCGCGTGATATCGATCTGCAAACCGACGATCGATTTGAGCATCGTGTCGATGTAGTCGCGCGGCGCATCGCTCATTTTCCAGGGCTGCGGGGTTGACGCTTCGTGCGTACGGGTCAGCCGGGCGACCAGGCCGCGCACGTATTTTTCGTCGTCGCGAACGGTCAGACGACCGTGAGCGTGGACGACGACGTAGTTCCAAGTCGGCACTTGCCGATGGGCTTCGTGCTTGCTCGGATACCAATTCGGCGAGATGTAAGCGTCCCCGGCGCGAAAGACAACGAGCACTTCATCGCCATTTACGACGTCCTGCCATACCGGATTTGCTCGTGCCACATGGGCGTGCAGTATGCCCAATTCGCCTTCGGTCGCCGCGAGATGGAACGGGAGGTGGTTGGCGTCGAGCCCGCTTTTGCCATGCGTAATCAATGTTCCGAAAGGATGTTGCGCGATGCATGAGTGCAGGATCTCGACGCGGGGTTCGTTGAAAGCGGCGGGTACGTACATATCGGTTCCGTTAGCGGAGGAGGCAGGCGAAACGGCCTGATCGAAGTCGGCACCTACGGATTGTCTGAAATAACTGGTTTATGATAAAGGTCCAGTTTCGACAATTTTGGTAGAACCAGAATCATGGCGAGAACGGCTCGGACCGTCGATATCGTATCGATCGGCTTGTTGGACCGCGCGGCGGGTAATCTGAGCCGTCAGTTGGCGCAGGCATTACGAGAGGCGGTACGCAACGGGGATATCGAGCCGGGCGACGCGCTGCCCTCCACACGAGTGCTGGCAGCTTCGCATCGAGTTTCCCGTGGCACAGTGATCGAGGCGTATGAGCAGTTGATCGCCGAGGGCTTTCTCGAGTCCAAGCGTGGGGCCGGCACCCGTGTCGCGCGTGCGTTGGCGGCGCCGCGCGCGGAAAGCAAAGCGCGTGTGGCGCGAAAGCCTGTTTCTCGCGCCGACTTGCCGGAGCCCGCTGCGGCATTTGCCCGGATTGCCAGGGAATTCCGGCCGCTTCGGCCCGTGCCGTTTGCTGTTTCGGTTCCGGCCGGGTTGACGGCGCCCGCTGACATTTGGCGCAGGCTTGGCAACCGCGTCCGCGCGAAAGGGCCCGGCGCACCGGCGGGATACACCGATCCGATGGGGGCCCTGCCGCTGCGCGAAGCGATCGCCGGCTACGTGCGTAAGTCGCGCTCGGTTCGCTGCGAGGCGGGGCAGGTCATCGTGACGAGTGGAACGCAGCAGGGTCTCTTTCTCGCGTGCCAAGTGTTGCTCGGTTCGCGCGATCAAGCTTGGGTAGAGAATCCGGCGTATCGCGGGGTGACGGCCTTACTCGAGAGTACGGGCCATCGGGGAACGATGGTACGGGTACCGGTCGACGCGGATGGCATCGACGTCGACGCCGGGATTCGAATGGCGCCTCAAGCACGTGCCGCGTTCGTCACACCATCGCATCAGTATCCGCTGGGCATGCCACTGAGCATGGCCCGGCGCGGTGCATTGCTGGCCTGGGCGCGAGCGAATCATGCATGGGTTGTGGAAGACGACTATGACAGCGAACTACGATACGAGGGCTATCCGTTTCCGTCGCTTCAGGGATTGGATCCCGATCGCGTGGTCTATCTCGGTACGTTCAGCAAAATCCTGTTTCCTTCTTTGCGGTTGGGGTATGTAATCGTGCCCGACGATCTCGTCGATGCGTTCTGCGGCGCGCGCGTGCTGATGGACCGGCATCCACCGAACGCCGATCAGCACGTGCTGGCGGCCTTCATGGTCGAGGGGCATTTAGAGCGCCATATTCGCAAAGTGCGCAACGTGTATGCCGACTATCGTGCCCAATTGATCGAGACGCTCGGCACACTGCTTCCCAAGGACGTGGCATGGGTCGATCCGGGGGACCAGGGTATGCATCTCGTTCTTTGGCTCGCGCGGGGCATGGACGATCGCACGGTTGTGGAATGGGCCGCGGAGGCGGGCGTGTCCGTGCGCGCTGCTTCCCCAATGTTCGCCCCTGGCACCGAGCGGCCTGGGCTCGTGCTCGGGTTTGGCGGATTTAGCCGCGTGCAAATGAAGACCGCGGCTCAGCGCCTCGCCGCTGTTATCGTCGAGGCGGCGGGGGCGCGCGGTTGGGTAGGCGCCGACACACGCAATTCTCGCGGGCCGTCGCGGCCCGCGACATTACGCCAACGACGCTGAAAGGGACTGGAAGCCATCTCGGTAGGTGAGCACGAGCGTCTTGGCAACGCGCGCTAACCGAGCGTGCTGGATCTGACGAGCGGCATCGATGCCTTGCTTGATGTCGGCGACACCGACCTCCCCGGGCATATCCGTGTCTTCCCATGTAGCGGCAAACGCGGACTGCTTGCTGTGCGAGCTCGCGCGCGCCGGGTGGCGAATGTTTACACGTGGCAGCGCGAATGCTGTCGCGACGATTCTGCCGTGAAGACTGCTTCCGCAATACATGCTGCTGCCTGCGATTAGCGCGCATATGTCCCATACGTTCGGCGAGACCAATATTCGCACCGAAGGCGTTTTCATGCGCTCGCGCGTTCGTTCGAAGACTTCCAGATCGTCATGCCAGGGCGCGATGCCGGCACGAAAAAACACCACGCCGAGGCCGTGCAGTGCAGCCGCCGCATCAAGTTGTCCGGCTATTTCATCGAGTGTTCGGTCATCGCCGAAATCGGCGCTGAACTGCACGGCGATATAGCCACTGGGGCATGCCTCGCGTATCGAAGAGACAGGGTCAATGGCCGTGCGGCTTCGAATGACCTCTCCGAATAGCTCGGCGACCATGACGACGGGATCGGGGAGAAGCCGTGCAGCGATCCCCTCCGCTCCGAGCAGTTTCAGCGTGATGGCATCGCGCACCGTGACATCGGACGCGTGCTCGAGCGTTCCAATGACTTCTTCACGCATCCCACGCTCACAGCGACCCAGTTCGACGCCGCCTACCGCGTTGAACGCGAGACTGCGAGTCTGAGCAAAACGCGCTCGCGGTATGACGTAAGGCGCGCGAGTTGGCGAGCCGAGTCGGTCGTCCGCCCATTCAAGCGGCGCCCACCGCGATGCGCCGCGCTGATCGATGACCGACTTCGCATGTTTAGCCGAAGAGAGCATGACGGCGGCTTCCCACGCATCGCAGGTCAACAGCTCGCCGCCGACGTGCACGACGTTGACCGGATGGTTATGACATAGACCGGCGAGTGTCGAGATCGCTTCAACCTGGTGACCTCCGTACTGGCGTAAATCGCGCTCGGCAAGACCGGCGAAGCGCAGGCGCCGATCGGGCAGCATGCGCGCGACGATGTGAGGAAAAAGGATGTCGCCTAAGTTATGCCGATCGAAGGCGCCGAAAAGGATGGTTTCGGTGTTGCTGGCGGTGTCGGCGGTATCGGTCATGGATGCGTCTCGGGAACGGCGTGCCTACGAGCGGCACACCTGGATCAGTAAGGACCATGCTACGCGTCGAGGAAACGCTTCGCGATTCGGCCGAATGGCATAGGACTGCTGCTCAGATCGACCGAGCCTAGTGTGGGTTGCACTTCTACTCGCCCTGCGCATTCGCCGAATGCGGAGCCTTCTCTTAGTCCCAATTTTCGGTGCCGTTGCCTAAATCGTCCTCGATGGCTTTACCGTCACTTCCTTGTTTTGCTGCCCTCGTCGGCAAGAAGAGGAGACGCGATGAGATCGAACGTGGTCCGATGGCTGCTGGCCGGTTGCACAGTGTGTTGGATGTCCGTACCGGCGCGTGCGGATAGCGCGCTGGAGACCTGAGTGATAACAGGCGGTCTGGCGGCCTACTCGGGTGCTTTCTAACAGGTCAACGCGTTCTCGATGGCGAACAGTTCTTCGTAGACGTTGAGCCGCAAGATGACACGCAGGCCGTTTCGGATGCCTGTGAGTCGGATGCAGCCGGTCTTAGTGGCTAAACATAAAGCGAAAGCGCTTAGGCGACGATGAGAAAACCGAACCCGTTCCCAGTTTGGCTAGAGGGAGCCTATCACTGTTGCCCCGGAGCAATTCCGCGCGCGCTGCAGTCCGAGACGGTGGCTGTCGAGGATGCATGCATGCGCGTAGTGTCAGAGCCGGTAACCGCCCCCGAGCCGGTTCCACAACGGGCCGTAGCAACATGCGAGGGGTATGCATTTCGGACGGAAGAGACGCGCACGATCCCGAGCGCGAGTAGCCGTCCGCCGAGGCTGCGTATCGACAATGACGTGCCTCATCCCGACCAACGGATCGACAATCCTTCACTTCTTGCGCTTGGATGCCACGAGGCAGCCCGCGATGCCCAATGGCGCGTCTCCCGAGCCGATCGAAATTGCCGAGTCGGCAAACTACTCACCGGAGCCTGAACCTATGCAACCTCGAATGAGCGTTTCGGAATCATGGTCATGCCTCGACGCATGGCTACTGTCGACGCCCGAATCGATTCCGGGCGGATTGAAGCCCGGAGCCGATGATGACGAGATCGTGATTCTCGAAGGTGCGCTCGGTGTGAAGCTGCCCGACGAACTCATCGCCAGCTTGAAAACACACAATGGACAGGCAAATCAACACGGTGTGTGTTTTTTCGATGAAACGCTGCTGGACGTCAAAGGCATCCTCAGCGAGTGGACTTGCTGGCGCAATCTTGTCGTTGAAGGCGTGTTCGAAGGGGTGACATCCGATCCGGACAGCGGCGTCAAGGACGACTGGTACAACCTGAAATGGGTGCCCCTCACGAAAGACGGCATGGGCAATAGCGTATGCCTAGATCTCGATCCCGCTCCGGGCGGTGTGTGCGGTCAGGTGATTCGCGTCTGGCACGACGACGATCGGCGCGAACGGGTCGCTGCCAGCTATGGAGAGTGGCTGCAGTGGATGGTGATGGAGCGCACCGACTTCGAACCGCAGCGCGAGTAGCTGCGAGTAGCCGCGCGGAGCCAGGCAAGGTGCGGCGTATCGGTGGCGGTTCGGGTCGCAGTTGAGCGACGCGCCCACCGCGGCCTCTGGAATTTACGTCGACGCCGCGGGATAATCGCCGAGCCCCGACTTCGCCGGACCCGCTCATGACCGAATCCACCCACGAATCCACCCAGGATTCGCACGCATCTCTCGACTGGCGCTGGAAGCCATTTTCCGATCTCACGGCTGCCGAAGTCTACGACATGCTCGCAGCGCGCAGCGCCGTGTTCGTCGTCGAGCAGCAGTGTATCTATAACGATATCGACGGGCTCGATAAAGGCGCGTGGCACTTGTTGGCATATTCGAGCGGTCCGGAAACGCAGAACACGATCAAGGCGGGGGCGAGCGCGCGGACCGCCGCAAGTCCCACGTTGGCCGGCTATCTGCGCGTCCTGCTGCCCGACGCGTCCGATGCCGATATCCGCATTGGCCGCGTATTGACCACATCGGATTTCCGTCGCATCGGTTTGGGCAGCGAGATGCTCGAGCAGGCGCTCAAGCACATCGTGGCGCAGTGGCCCGATGCCGCCATCAAGCTGCATGCGCAGGCGCATCTGCAGATGTTTTACGGCGCATTCGGCTTCGAGCCGATTTCGGACGTGCACGACGACGACGGCATCCCCCATCTCTGGATGCGGTCGGTATAAACCTGCATGCGCCTCAATGCGCCCGGGCGGGAGACGCGGAAGACGCGATAGCCGCGGTAGACGCCGGCGATTGCTCGCCGGCCATCGTTTCGCGCCGTTCCTCACGCAGTCTTTCACGCGTCGAAAGCCGCATCCAATGCCGCAGGGCGATCAGCGCGCCGAATACGCTCATCATCGACCCCGGAATCCAGAGCAGCAGCCCACCGATTTGCTGATCGCGGATCGGGCTGATCCACGTGAATGCCCGGCCGCAGATCGAATAGATCGGATAGAGTTCGTGCGGCGTGAAAAAGATCAGGGCACCCAGAACGATTTGCGGCGGAATCGCGGCGATGACGATCATGATCCGCCGCCCCGGCGCCAATCGCGCCGGCGGCGCCGGGCGCGGGTCGAGCACGAGCCACCAGAACAGCAAGCCGTCGACCACCATGCTCCAATTCATGACGCGATAGAGCCGCCAATCGAGCATCGCCTTGAAGTGAATCGGCGAGAGCAGCCAGAAGTAGATCAGCCCCACGAACAGTAGAACTGCAACAACCGGATTGAAAACGACGCCGAGCGTGACGCGCATCGGCCTGGTTCGCATGAGTGGGATAACGAAGCGCCGGCGCCACTTGAACGGAATACCGGCGCGCAGCGCGGCACCCGGGTACGACCACGCGATAAAGAACGGCCCGAGATGGTGGAGCACGAGGTGCTGCAGCCGATGCATGAAGAACTCGTGCTCGAAGAAGTAGTCGAGTCGCGTATGCAACGCGATATACAGCGCGACCAGCCCGAACCAGAACGCCACCCGACGCGGCAACGATACCCGCGCATGCCGCGCGCCGCGCGCAAACAACACCGCGGCGGCAAGCACGGCAATGACGACCGTCGGCGACGGTTCCCAAGGATCGAGCCAGTAGAGCACGTTCATCACAGCCTTCGGCTTATTGCGCCGTGCCGGGTGATTTCACGGCGAACGGCGTATCGAGCGTTTCGCCGTCGGAGAATTTCAGCTTCAGATGCACCGTATCGCCCGGTGCGATCTTGCGCGTCGGCTGTTCGAGCATGATGTGATAGCCGACCGGGGCAATGGTCAGGCTGCCGTGCGCGGGGACCTCGACCTTATCGACCATGACCATGTTCGTCGTCGAGCCGTTCGACACAGTTCGATGCAGCATGGCGCTGCCGTAGTCGGGGCTCGAGATGTCGGTCAGATCGATGCGTTTGTCGCTCGCATTGTTGAGCGTGACGTAGCCGGCCGAGGGCAGATTATTCGGCAGCCAGCGCACCCAGGCGTTCGTGGCCGAGATCGCGTGCGCGCCGGCGGCATGAGCCTGAGCGCCGAATAAAACCAGTGCGCAGGCGCCGAGCACCGTTGCGGCGAAAGCGGCAGGGCTCAGCACGGTCGGTCGAATAGTTGTCTGCATGGTTCGAATGAGAGTGAGTTGACGTTAGCGGTTTGATTCGTTCGCGACCCGTTCGATCGATCGCCCTTCAAGTATCGTGCTCGATCACGCGGCGCAGATCGTGTGCAATGGCATCGGGCGAATCTCCGCTCGTAGCCAAAAGCCGCGCGCGCCCGTCGCGATCGAAAATATAAACGGCCGAGCTATGCGTCACTTCGTAGCTGCCGTTCGGATCGCGCTTTTCCATCTGATACGCCACACGATAGCGTTTCGCGAGCGATTCGACTTGCGCCTCCGTGCCCGTCAGGCCGCGGATATGCTCGGCATCGAATGCCCTCACGTAGGCATGAAGCGCTTGCGGCGTGTCCCGGGCCGGGTCGACGGAAATAAACAGAATGCGTACCTGCTTAGCGTCGCCCGCCGGTAGCTTCTCGAGCACCTGCATCAAGCGCGCCATCGTTTCGGGACAGACGTCCGGGCAGTGGGTGTATCCGAAATAGACGAGCGTCGTCTCGCCGCGAAACGCCGATGCGGTCACGGTCTGCCCCGTATCCTCCGTCAAGTTGAACGCGAGGTCGGGAAGATGGCCCGTCACGTCGGTCAGTTGCCAGGGGCCGCCGTCGTGCGAGCACGCGGCGATGAGCGCGGCGCAGCAGAGGCCGGCAAAGGTCGAAAGCGCGCGCGCCCATCGGGGACGCGGCGCGCCGGCCCCTGGTACGCCTGGCGTGGCCGGATCGAGGGCCGACGCTACGTGAGCCAATTGGGCGGCTGCGCCGGGCGGCGAGTCGACGCGGGGAACTGATGACGGCATCCGTGACTCGGTGACAGAATACAAGCAGAGTTCAAGCGCCGCGGGCCACCCTGGCGGGCAGCGCCGGCAGGCGGCTGCGAGGCTGCGACTATAGCGCAAACGCCTTACTGTTGCCGTTCATGCGGCGGCCGCCGCAGCTGCCGAGGCAATATGTCGCATGAGAGGGCGAGCGTGGCGGCCGGAAGGTGTAGGCGCTTCCCTTCTATTTGCCGGACCGTTTCGAGACGCGCCTTCTCGAAAAGGCGACTCAGGCGCGGTAAGATGCGCAAACTTTCCGGTTCGGAGTGGCCATGCGGCCGGCCCGGCCGTTACTGAATCCAAGCTGATGCAATCTTTACCGGCTTTTCTGTCTCCGACTGAGACGGCATTCTTCTTCGATTTCGACGGAACGCTCGTCGAGCTTGCTTCGACGCCCGACGGCGTCGTCGTGCCGCCCACCGTCGCCGCTGCGCTCGACGCGCTGCGGCGCGCGACGCATGGCGCCGTGGCGGTGGTTTCGGGGCGCGGCATCGACAGCATCGACGGATTCCTCGGCATGCCCGATTTGCCGGTGGCGGGGCTGCATGGCGCCGAGCGGCGCGATGCGAACGGCGATACGGTCCGAGTCGGTTTCAACGACGCGCGTCTTCTGCGGATGGAGCGAGTGTTGGCGGACCTCGTCAACGCTCACCCCGGCACACTGCTCGAAATCAAGGGCGCCGCGCTCGCGCTGCACTACCGCAACGCACCGCTTGCCGAGACGGCGGCGCGCGAAGCAACTCAGCGGCTTGTCGACGAGTACGCCGATGCGTATGTGCTGCAGCCGGGCAAGATGGTCTACGAAATCAAGCCGAAAAACGTCGACAAGGGGCGTGCGCTCGCGGCTTTCCTCGACGAGCCGCCATTCGCAGGCCGCACTCCGGTGTTCGCGGGCGATGATTTGACCGACGAAAAGGCATTCGCCGTCGTCAACGAGCGCGGCGGGTTGTCGATCAAGGTCGGCCCGGGCGATACGTCGGCGCGCTCGCGCGTCGATTCCGTCGGCGCCTTCGTCGACTGGCTGGCTGATATCGTCGCCGCGGCACAGCGTCCCTCATGAGCCGGCTCATCATCGTTTCCAACCGGGTGGCGCCGATCTCCGAAGGCGGCCCGGCGGCCGGCGGCTTGGCGGTCGGCGTCTACGACGCCTTGAAGGAGACGGGCGGCATGTGGTTCGGCTGGAGCGGCGACGTAGTCTCGTCGGGGCAGCCGCAGTTGCAGCTCCTCGAGCAAGGCCCCGTCACCTTTGCGACGATCGGGCTGGCGCGGCGCGACTACGATCAGTATTACCGCGGTTTTTCGAATGCGACGCTGTGGCCCGCGTTCCACTACCGCGCGGACTTGATTCAGTACGACCGGCACGACTTCGACGGTTATTGGCGCGTCAACACTTGGCTTGCGCAACAGCTCGTGCCGCTTCTGCGGGCCGGCGACGTCATCTGGGTGCACGACTATCACCTGATCCCGTTCGCGCAGGCGCTGCGCGCGGCAGGGGTGAAGAACCGTATCGGCTTTTTCCTGCACATTCCGTTTCCGGCCGCCCAAGTGCTGCTGGCGGTGCCGCCGCATCGCGCGCTGGTCGAGGCGCTGTGCTCGTTCGATCTGCTCGGGTTTCAGACGCAAGCCGACGTTCGCGCGTTCTGCGATTACGTCGTGCACGAAGGTGGCGGAGAAGTCGAGGGCGCGCAGGGGCGGGCGCCTTTTGTTGCGGGCGCGCCCGCGCACGTGCGCGCATTCGGGCGGTCGCTGCGGGCGGCGGCCTATCCGATCGGTGTCTATCCCGATGAAATTGCCCAGCTCGCGAAGGCCGGTGCGCGCGGCAAGCCGGTCCGCACGATGCGCGAGACCCTGCATGAGCGCAAGCTCATCATGAGCGTGGAGCGGCTTGACTATTCGAAGGGGCTGGTCGAGCGCTTCCGCGCGTTCGAGCGGCTGCTCGATCAAGTGCCGGCCTGCCGCAACAATGTCTCGTTCATGCAGATCGCGCCGCCGACGCGCGCCGATATGCACGCGTATCAGGATATCCGCCTGCGGCTCGAGAGCGAACTTGGCCGGATCAACGGCCGCTTCGCCGAACTCGACTGGACGCCGATTCGCTATATCCACCGGCAGTACGAGCGTGCGGTGCTCGCCGCGCTGTTTCGCGAAGCGCACGTCGGCTATGTCACGCCGCTGCGCGACGGCATGAACCTCGTCGCCAAAGAATACGTTTCGGCGCAAGACCCGGACGATCCCGGTGTGCTGGTGCTGTCGCGTTTTGCCGGTGCGGCCGACGAATTGACGGCCGCACTCATCGTCAATCCGATCGATATCGACGGGATGGCGCAGGCACTCGCGCAAGCGCTGTCGATGCCGCTCGCCGAGCGGCGCGCACGCTATCGCGACATGATTGCCCAACTGCGCAGCAACAACGTGTCGGTATGGCGCGATACATTTTTGCGCGATCTCGCTCAGAGCGGCGAGCAAGCGCCGATCGAAACAGCGGCAGCGGAACCACGCGCGGCGGTGCGCAAGCCGGCACGCAAGCGTGTCGCGGCCTGAATCGTAGAAGGGCCCGACGCACCGCGAACGGGCGTGTCGACCGGGCTTATTGCTTAGGCTACGTGTTCGCCGATCTTGCGCCCGCCCGGGTGCAACTGGATGGTTTTGCCGTGCTGCTTGCTAAGCAGATCGCGATAGATGCCGGGACGAGTGCGCAGCGCCTCGGGCGTGCCGTCGTCGATGACTTTGCCCGAGCTCATGATGATGATTCGATCGAAGTTTTGCAGCGTCGACAGCCGGTGCGCGATCGCGATCACGGTTCGGCCGATCATGAGCCGATCGAGGGCTTGCTGAATCGCTTCCTCCGACGCGCTGTCGAGTGCGGACGTCGCTTCGTCGAGCAGCAGGATCGGTGCATTCTTCAGAATGGCGCGCGCGATTGCGATGCGCTGACGCTGTCCGCCCGACAGCTTCACGCCGCGGTCGCCGACGATCGTGTCGAATCCGTCAGGCATCGCTTCGATGAAATCGGTACAGCGTGCCTCACGCGCCGCGGCGTGGACTTCCTCACGGCTCGCTTCCGGGCGGCCGTAGGCAATGTTCTCGTAGACCGTTCGATGAAACAGCGCGATGTCCTGCGGTACCAGCGCGATCGCGTGGCGCAGGCTGTCTTGCGTGATGGACGCGATTTCCTGCCCGTCGATCTTGATCGAGCCGGCTTGCGTTTCGTAAAAGCGCTGCAGCAGCGCGAGCACCGTCGATTTGCCGGCCCCCGATTTGCCGACGAGGCCGACCCGCTGCCCCGCCTCGATGTGCAGTTCGAAATGATCGAGAATCGGTCGACGGCGCGGATAGGCGAACGTCACGTTTTCGAAATCGACGCGGCCGCCGCGCGGCACCAGTTCGACAGCGTCTTCCCGATCGGGCATACCGTGCGGCTCGAGCAGCGTCTTGACCGCTTCGGCGAGTCGGGCAATGTGCTGAGTCACGTCGACGAGCGCGACCGCCAGGTCGCGCGTGCCGTGCAGGATCGTGAAGCCAAGCGAGCTCACGAGCACGATGTCCCCTGATGTCGCGCGCCCTTGATTCCAGAGCCACAACGCCCAGCCCAGCAAGCCGGCCGACAACAGCGCCGTGATGCCGGCATGCAGGAGCCGCAGCCGTTCGAGATAGAGCAAGCTTTGCTGGCGCGCATCCATTTCGGCCTTGACGGTATCGCCGAAGCGTCGCTGCTCGCGCAGCGTCATGCCGAACGCACGCACAAGGGGCATATTGCCGATGACGTCCACGAGTTCGCCGTCGACGGCAGCAGCTTTCGCTGCGAACTTGTGATGCCGCGACGAGCCGCGCCCCGCGAGCTTGTACAGGACGATGGCCAGCACAGCCGAGCACAGCATCAGGCAACCGGCCATGACGGGGTTCACCGTGACGATCATGACGATGGCGCCGAGCACGGCGATGCAAGGCGGTAGGACGTTCCACGCCATCGTGTTTTCAGACGTATAGACGGCGTTGGAGGTCGCGGTGATTCGGCTCGCGAGCATGCCGGGCTGACGCTCGGCGAAATAGGTGGGCGAGTGGCCCGTCAGGTACTGGAACAGATCGCGCCGCAAGTCGCCCGTGACGTGGACGAATGCATGCGCGGCTACCCAGCCGCCGATGCGCCACAACATGTTGTCCGCGGCGATGAGTCCGACGAGAATCGCGAACGCCGCCCAGAGCGGGCCGGGGTGATTCCGGCCCATGCCGAGCACATCGATCAAATGTTTGATCGCGTACTGCGACGCGAGCGCGCAGCCCACCGCCGCGAACACGCTGGTCAGCACGATCGCATGGGAGAAGGGGTGGCGCCGGATGTAACTGAGCAAGAATGCGAGAGGCCGCTCCGCATAGCTCGAAAGCTTGGCGTTGCGAGCGTTACGCTCGGCGACGGTCAAATGTTCCAATTGTGGGTCGTGCAAAGCACGGGAAGCGAGTGTCATGAAAGCATAGTCTGCGTGTGGCGTACCGGCAGCCCTCTTCGAGCAATATCGAGATAGTGCGGCACGCCGCCATTGTAAACATCCGCGGAACTTCCCCGGGGCTTCGCGAGGAGCGTTGGATACGCACAACGCCACTTGCGGCAGCGCATCGTTTCTTGGCTCAGCTGAGCAAGTTCGGTGCGCGTTTTGAACGAAAGGTCGATCGAAGGCAACCGTAATTTTCGGCTACAATTGCGGGTTACGTTGGAATGCCGCGTGCGCAACCCAACATTGCGAGGTGTTTGCAGCGGGTTGGACCGTCGGCTTGGCGCTCGGTTGGCGTCGGCTTGGCG
>Ga0157370_10000212_pt1 | contig 73900 bp, 78 predicted proteins | sample C35metaG_FD_113463 | JGI IMG/M metagenome (GOLD analysis project Ga0157370, IMG submission 113463) | Corn rhizosphere microbial communities from Kellogg Biological Station, Michigan, USA - C3-5 metaG | ecosystem: Host-associated > Plants > Roots > Rhizosphere > Soil | place: USA: Michigan...
AAACAAAACTTTGGCGTTCAATTCGTTTACAATTTCCTGCATGGTTGGGTTATTCAAACTCGAAATAAGCGGAATTGTATTGATTAAAACATTTGAAGGTAAAGTCTTCTGCAGACTTTTTGTTACCAATTCAATATTTTCTGGCTGCACTTTATTAGCAAAAACCGACAGGACTTCTACTTCTTTTACTTTGAAAGAATCATAAACTAAATACAAACTGTCTAAAAGTTCTTCTAAGGTTTTACCAACTCCAGAACCTACAATTATGGTTGGAATTCCCAGATTCTTAGCAATTAAAACATTTAAATCTAATTCGATTGAAGTTCCTTCGCCTGTAAAACTCGTTCCTTCAACCAAAACAAAATCAAAGCGTTCTTCTAGTTTTTTGTATTTTTCAATAATAAGATCCAGAACCTCGCCTATTTTTCCTTTGTTTTTCTTTTTGATCAATTTGCTTTTTGTAATTGCATAAGCATCTTCAAAATCAATATCAAGGTTAAAATAAGACAAAACGGTTTCGATATGATTATCAACCTCGCCATCAACAAAATCTTCGATTATAGGCCTAAAATAACCTACTTTAGCCGTTTTACCAATCAAGATACTCATTAAACCGAGTGTGATAATTGATTTACCACTGTTGTAATCACTAGTGGCTATATATATTGCTTTACTCATAATTATTTATATTATTCTCAATAAAAAATTTACACAAATCAAATCGTTCAACAGTTGCAACAAACGTTAAAACCAACGTCGTTTTTTGAAATAAACGATTAGGGCTATTACCAATAAAAACATGATGCCCATGACCACAAAATAGCCGTTTTGGGTTTTAAGTTCGGGCATGTTTTCAAAGTTCATTCCGTACACTCCAACAATAAAGGTCAGCGGAATAAATATGGCTGAAATTATAGTCAGTGTTTTCATAATTTCATTCATTTTTCGGCTTTGTTCCGAAAAGTAAAAGTTAGAAGCACTTTCCAATGCACTCATATCCGATTCTATCTGTTCTAAAAGTTCTAAACTCTTTTGATGCAGCCTGATAAAAAAATTAAATGTTTCTCTTTGAATTAAGCCGTTGTTTTCATCATCGTCTTTAATCGTTTTGAGATAATACAATGAATCTCTAAGTGGAATTATAGAACGCTTTAAGAAGTTTAAATTATCGCGATGATTTTCAATTTTTTCTAAAATAACGGGCTTTGCATCTTTTTTAGTCAAATTGATTAATTCTTCTATTTTATCTTCTTCATCTTCGAGTGTAATATAGAAGTTTTCCATAACGTCATCTAAAAGTAAATACAAGAGATAATCTACTTTTTTTGTTCTTACAATTCCTGCATGTGTGCGAAGGCGCTCACGAATATGGGTAAAGAAATCGCTTCGTTTTTCCTGAAACGAAATTAGTATTCCTTCTTTCAGAATAAAACTAATTTGTTCAACGCTTATATTATCTGAATATTCAGAAGGCAGAAGTGATTTTATATTGAAAAATAAAACGTTTTGCTGTTCTTCTAACTTGGTTCTTTTGGTTGTGTTTAAAATATCGGATAAAAGAAAATCATCGAACTTAAAATGCGTGCCAATTGTTTTAAGTAAGTTAATATCATTTAAACCATGAACATTTAACCAATTATTTTTAGTGTAGTCAAAACAAGAATTCAAAGCTAAAACCGTAAACTTATCATACTCAATAACATCTGCATCATCATATACGAAAAGCTGCATTTCTGTTTCATGCTCTTTATGCGAACCTGTGTACTCTAATGTAATATGCTGCAGCTTGCGTCCCTTTTTGTATTTGATCTTTCTCATTCAAAAAAATTTACAATAGTAATATTACGAAAAAGAATCTGAATGAGAAATGACAATTGTCAGTTTGATCAGAAAGATTTAAAAAGATGGGGCGATTTAAAAAGTAATCTTTTTACTACTTTTACATTAAATTAAACCCGACAGGTTTTAAAAACCTGTCGGGTTTCTTGATGACGTTAAACATGCAAAAAATTGAAAGTCTCGAATCTGGAAAATATTATCATATTTATAATCGTGGTATAAATGGCGAAAATCTTTTTAAAGAAAATAGAAATCATGAATATTTTCTAATGCTTTACACAAAACATATTGACCCAATTGCAGAAACACTAGCTTGGTGTTTATTGAAAAATCACTTCCATTTATTAGTGAGAATTAAAACTTTTGAAGAAATCTTAAAGAGCCAAAAGGAATTTGAAATCAAAAAAATAATTCCCGCATATCAATCTTTTGGAAATTTATTTAATGCTTACACAAAAGCAATTAATAAAGGTTACAATAGACATGGCGCTCTATTCGAAAGGCCTTTTAAAAGAAAATTAATTGACAATGATAACTATCTGCGCTCTGTTATAAAATACATTCATTATAACCCTGTGAACCATAGGTTTTGTGATCATCCAATAGAGTATCCATGGAGTTCTTATTTGACTTGTGTCTCAGAAAAACAAACTAAACTAAAGCGGGAAAAAGTAATTCTATTATTTGAAAATATTGACAATTTAAAATCTTCTCATAACGAAAGAGAGAATTTTACTTCACTCGAAGAATTTCTTAATTTATAATACATAGTAAACCCGGCAGGTGTTGAAACCTATCGGGTTTAACTTCAAAAAATAAGGCTCTTTTTCTATTCTTTAATCGTCTTAAAACTAAACGATTCAAAAATTTAGAAAATTAAAGCGATAAACTAAATCGCAATCGCAATCCAAACCCGACAGGTTTTAAAAACCTGTCGGGTTTAAAAAACGTAAAATATAACCCCCAAAAAAAAACCGAGCCATTTCTGACTCGGTTTTCTATCTTAATACTTTGTACTAATTACTTAATACTAGTAATTATTTTACCTCTTCAAAACTAACATCCCATATAAATCAATACCTCACAAAGTAATGGTACAAATAAGGTACAAAATAATTGTCAATCTGATATTGATTTGACTACTGTTAGCGTCCAAGGATTAATTTACTACTCCACCTATTTTATAATTGTATAGGTATATTAGATCCAATGATCAAAAATTCATTATTAACTGGATTTGTTTTACTTAATGCATATCCGTACATACCTAAGTCCAAAGTATGCACCTGATAGTTTGGTTTGCATCTTTGCATTAACTCGGTAATTGCCTCGATAGAGGGTTTTCCATTATTGCGATATGATATGACAATAATTGAATTTTGGTGTTTTAAAATCAACTCCTCTAACTGTGCAAGAAAGGTGGCATCTTTCTCGAATTCATCACTCTTATTGATTTTGATCTCCTTATTTTTCTTTAATAAATCTATATTTTCAGCAATGCTATCGTAGTTAGCAAGTCCCTCCAAAAAGTGATACTTTGAATGATAACTTGTATGACTACCCTTGTCACTAAAATAAGGAGGGTCAACGTATACTAAATCAGCCGTTTCTTGACAGTTTAGTGCACTTGAATTAACCGATATATTTTCACGTCCATTATCAAAAGTAAACTCATCCAATTCTGCAATAAACCGAGAAAATAATTCTTCAAATGTTCGTTCCCAAGTTTTTTTATTCCCAAAATTACCTCCAGAGTAATTAATCCTCATGGATAAATTGTTCCTATGAAAAAGATTGTATGGCCTTTTCATGATGCAAGCCTGGAAAATCAAATAATAAGCACTAAGCTTCTGATTTTCATTGGTTAGTGCATTTGCATTCTGGATAAAAATGTCAATTTTTAGATTTTCTTCGTTGGTAAAATAAATTCCTTCGAAATTATCCTGAATTACGCTTCGATAAATTCTTCCTGGAACAGGATTTAAGAGCTCTATTGCATCTGCATAGGTTAATTCATTAGAGGAATGTTCAATTAACTTTCTGCCAATATAAGTATTGAAGGTAAAAATATCATTATAAATAACTCTTTTACCTTTCAACTTTGAAAAGTAGGAAAAAGTGGCCGTTCCTCCAAAAATATCCAAAACGGAGTCAAACTCTAATCCAAGATTATTAATTTCATTCCAAATTCTTTCAACAAGCTTTCTTTTCGAACCATAGTATCTTGTAACTGGTAACTTTATTTTTGGCATAATTGTAATACAAGACTTTGTAAATTTTCATATTGAGGCTCCGCAATACACGTTATCTGCGTACCTTCTTTATCTGGAATAGGAACTTTGAAATAGTAAGGAATACAATTTAGATTTTCTCTTGGAATGTTATATCCTAATGCTTTATAAGCACTGCTTTCATCGATGAAATACTGATACTCTTTTACATTTTCATCACTATAAGCTCCAAGCAAAATATATTGGACTTCTATTCCATTATCCGTCATAGGTTTGAATCTATCCATCATTTTTGAAGATTTCTTTAAAAAATCCTCTATATAAAATTTTGACAATTTAGTCTTCGTTTCAAAGTAGTAAAATTTTGATTTAGTTGCAACAAAAAAATCAACCTCACAAAATATATTAGTTTTATCTAGGAAAGTTTTATTTGCAAAAAACTCATATCCATTTTTTTTCAGGATACTTTCAAAAAAGTCTTCAAAGTATTTTTCTAAAAAATAATAACAGATAGCAGGCTTTAAAGTAAAAATCAACTTTTTCTTTTTTTCAACTGGAATCGTACTTCGATAATGATTAATTTTTGCACTCCCTTGATGATTTAACCAGTGAAGTAGATTATAGCTTGTTCCTTTTTTTGCAGTCGTATATACGCCCAAAGCAGTTTCTTCTTCAAAGTTTGAAGACATCAAAAATTGATAGCCATCTAAAGAATCAAGCTTATCAAAATAAACAACTTTATTGAAAAAAATTGCATATTTTTCTTTAATTAAACCTTCATCAATTAGATAGAAATTATTCTTTAAATATGAAAGTAATTGATTTAACTCTATGTCCTCACTATACTTTTTAAAATCCTTTACACCTTCATCTTTTATTTCCGTAGTTGCAGCTTTGTTGGTGGTATATGTATTTACAAGTAAGAGCCAGTAAAATTCATGTAATTTTTTATCCTTCACATAAGTTGGTAAGTTGATGTTCGGAAATAACAAAACTATGTCCGAAATAACAATTCCAAGTTCTTTTTTAGTTTCTTTATCTTTTAGGAGTATAAATTCGTCAACCACTGGTAAGGTGATCCCAAATGAACTATATAATGAATAATTCACCCAATAATCGTCGGAATCAATTTTTTCATTATCAGCTAGTTCTAAATTTAAAAAATCTTTATTAATAAATGGCAACAAAGGTTGGCTTTCCTGTTTTACAGCATTGATAGTGTTCTTGTAAAAAATATCATTTTCAAACATGTCAATTTTCTGTAAACTATTCCTTATTTTTTCACTATTCAAGTTTACAGTTAATTCTTTTAAAATTTTTGCACCTTTCAAAGCTGGGATTAAACGGTCCCTAGCTTTTTCACCAAGACACAAAAAATTTGTCTGTCTTTTATTAACTAATAAAATATCTGAACCTTCCAATCCTTTTAAAAAAGCTGGAACGTTAAATAAGGTCTGATTAAAGTGTCCGGCAATAATCGCGAAAAATTCCTCATTTGTATAACCTTCAATAACTTTCCCCTCTTCCGATACTTGTTTTTGCAAGGCCTCTGGTCGGATTGAAATTTCGCGTAAAAACTTTTCATTGAACAAATCCTCAATTGTAAATCCCTCTTCTGGTTTTTTCAATTCAATAAATTCCTCAATTTGTTTCCCAATATCAAAAGAAATATCACAAATTATTTTAACTACAGAATCTAGCTGAACCTCGTAATTGAATAAATATATATTACTACTATTATCAAACATAATTATAGTTTTTTATCTGTGTAGTTTGTCAATATTACACTTATCTGCGGCTGTAGATCATAATTTTCCTTAAACATTACCAACAATGTGAAAAAATCTTGAGGTTCAACATCAACTATCGTCAGATTTTCGTCATTGTCAAGATTTAACTTGCTGTGTGTTAATTCTAGTTTCACAGGTGCATAGACAACAACAGAATATTCAGGATTTTGGTTTATCATATTTAAAATTTTAATCCTTTCATTCTCATAATCTTCTAAATAAGTATTAAAAATAAAATAATGCACTCTTTCACCTTCCTTATCTACGAATGTTCTATCTTGTCTATTTAGACCGCTTGAATCCATACCAACTGATTCAATATAGTACTCAAATGGGTCAAAAAATTTCCTATGCAGATTTTTAAAGGCATCGTCGGCATTAAGCTTTACAGCTGTTGATTCAAAAAGTTTCTGAAGGTTTTCTTTTTCAAGCATGTCATTCAGAGAATCATTGATTTCCTGCTCATACAACAATTTCGAAATTTCCTGAATCGCGACCCTGTTATTAGTCGATCCCTTTTTTATAAAACTAGTGTATACATCAGAAACATTTTTCCCTGTTTCAAACAAATCGTTCAAATATTTAATAAGTTCATCTATATGTTTTTTATCCTTTAAAGCTTCAATATAAACGATGTCATTTTTAATTCTTGTGTAAAGCGCATCATTTGCTGCACTTATTTCCTGTGACCCTATACTCTCAGTAAAACTCACCAATAAATAATGGCCTTGAATCTGATTAAATAAATCAACTAATTCTCTATATGATGTCAAAAAATGGCTAAATCTGATTTTAGATTTTTCCCTAATTTTCTCTATTTCATCAATTGCAAAAATTACATACATCTTTTTGTATGATAGTAGATTTAGAAATAAAACCAATATTTCCCTTCGATTAAAATCTCTTAACTGCTCTAATCCTTTCTTATCAAAATATCTTTTATTATTTAATCTACCAGTTCCTAAATAGAGAATTTCAATTATTTCATCTCGTGAATTGGCTATTTTAAACAGTTCTTCACAATACTTTTTTATCTCTCTGAAGTTGCTTTGATAATTATTTACCAAAGATGGAATAGCACCCTGATTTGTTCTAATATCAATTACAATTTCAATTAAATCATCAAGGTATTTATCCTGAACAATCTTTAAAAGAAAAAGAACTAAATCTGTTCTTTCTACATCTGCTCTAGAATACTGAACTTCAATCCCTAAGTCATGATGGGTTTTAAAAAATAATTCTAAATATTTTAATAAATTTGTTTTGCCATTACCGTACTCAGCAATAATTAAATTGGTAATCATTCTTGCCGAATCGATCTGTTCAATTCTCGTACCGATAACTTCTTTTAATTTTTCTTGTCCAATAATATAAAATGGTAATTCAGGTACTTTTCCTTCTGCAATGTCTTTTTTAAATGTTCCTAATCGTTCCTCTGGAAGAGGAAGTTTATCCCATAGATGATTTATTTTCATACTACTTAATTTTAATTTTTATTACAGGTCTATTACGGATTAAAAAACGTTCACGCCTATCAATTGAATTGACTGTATTACTAAAGAAAATATTTATATTGTTCTTTTCAAGTTCGTAAAAATCACTTACGAAAATTTGAAATTTATCTTGTGACATATGCATCAGCTTTTTGATGTCATACAAATTAACAAATCCTAAATCACTAATATTATTTTTTACTGACTGCTTATAATATTCCGTAAATTTATTCTTATTTATCAAATAACTCTTTCTTGTTTTAAAATTTTCCTGCTCATACTTGGAAAACAAAGAGGTAATTTGTTCAAATAAAACCTTATAGCAACCATCTTGATCAATAATTGATAAATACTTTTTTCTAATATTACCGTTCTTATCGGTAACATTAAGTATTTCAGTCCAATATTGTCTGACAACATTATAATTCTCAAGACTGGAAGAAGTAAAATTAAAATGTCTAATCATTAGAAATTTATCTATAAACTCCAATTGGAAATCAGCTGTTTTTTTTAAATTATATCGTTTTTCTAATTTTGAAAATAAGCAATGAGTAATAAAAAGATGGAAATCAGCTTGTAAAATTCTTTTAAAATAAAACCCCCTTTCGCTATTTGAGAGTTTAAAAAAATTCGACTTCATTTGTAATAATTCCAGCCCGTCTGATGTAAGTCTGTTTTTTTCATCGAGTAATTCAAATTTATCCTTTGCTAGGTTTACGTAATATGACGCTGCCTTATATGTAGAATAAATCTGTTTTTCAAGAGCTGTTGTTCTTGATTTCACAATTCTCGGAACCTCTTCAAATAATTGTTTTCTGTTTAAGGTTTTAAAATATTCATGAATATTGTTAATCGCAGAATCACTTGGCAATCCATTAAACTCGCTTGGAACCTCTTTGAGATATTCCCGTTGCAATACAGTTATTAGATAGAAATAAAAACCTAAATTTAAATTAGCACCTGTTATTTTATTCTTTGTCACTGCTATATACTCACACACCCATTTGGTCGTCTTCAACTGCTGACTAAACGGTCTGTGTAAACTTTCTATATATATAACTTTTTTCATTTGTAAATGATTATCAGCAAACTTACAGTTTTTTACTATTATTTCCATAAAATATACTGGAATATCCCAATATTGTGACACCAGCATTTACAAGGACTCTGGTATTGAAATCGTAAATTATTTGATCTAATATGATCAAACTTACCGATATCGCAGAAAATGTCGACTAAAACTCTGCTTGCTGACTGAGCAATTAAAATTATAACGGAGCTATAAGGCTCCGTCATCTACAAAGGAATAATAGGTTTCGGGAATAATAATCAAATGATCCAGCAGTGTGATATCCATAATTCTGCCTGCTTCTTTAACTTTACTGGTTATCTGTTTATCAGCCTCGGAAGGCTTAACCTGACCTGACGGATGGTTGTGAATCATAATCAGCGATACGGCATTGGCTTTAAGGGCTGCTGCAAAAATCATCCTGAGGTCTACTGAAGTGCCGGCAATTCCGCCTGAGGATACTTCGTACATGCCCAATACTTTATTGGACTGGTTAAGCAGCAGGATCTTGAACTCTTCGAAAAATTCAATTGTATTGGGATTCCAGAACTGGAGCGCCAGCTGGTAAACTGTTTTGGAGGAACTGATATAAGGCCTGTCTGATGCTTTCACTTTTGTTTTGTAGACCAACTGTATTTCTGCCACCTGATTCCAGTTCTGAAGTGTTTTTGAAGTTTCCATGATTTTTTAAGTTTAAAGATTAATAATGGAACCTGCACCGGGAATGAGAAAGCGAGCGAAAAAAGCAACGCAATAAAGCAGGTTTTTCACCTGCATTTATGGGGGAATTTTTTTTTGCGAACCGCCTTTCCTTCCCGAACTTTGTTTCGGAATTAAGCCTGAACCCTGAAACAATTTCCCCTTCAAGTGTCTGCGCCGCGGAATTTTACCAAAAAAAAAGCCGAAATCTAATTTTCGGCTCTTTCTTCTTTTTTGTTTTTCATGCGCTTTTTAATCTGGTAGAGGTTCTGATTAAGAAGCTTCAATATCTGCTTATGATGCGGGGAAACCTTGTTTTTGTCTCCCCTGCACTGCAGAACTTCGAGCGAGGGAAGCGCCACCTCTATGGTCTCCACAGGCTTGTTCTCAAATCTAGCCGAAAGGATGAGGGAGTTTCTCTTTTTGTAGTATTCATTGGTAAATACGCAGTGGCGGAGCATATCGCCCTGTTTGAGAAAATCATGCACGCTTTCCATCACACAGATAGAAAGATTCTCACGCGTGAACTTGAGTCCGAAAAACTGTTTCTTCTGCTCTTCATAGCCAATCTGCGCCTGCTGTATTTGGGCTCTTAGTTCCTTTATATGCAGACGCCTTTGGATTCTGCGTTTTCTCTCCACAAGCCTGTCGTGCACCTGTTCCAAATTCTCAGGGCATACCAAATCGGCATTATTCAAATCCTTTCTGAACCATCTGAGCAGGCTGATGTAATCTTCCCAAAGTGAAAAGTCATTTAGCTTATAATTATTTTTAATGCAGGTTTTGACTGCCTGCCAGTTCTCCCTGATGTGCTGTGAGTGCGAGGTCAGATAATGGGCAAGAAAATCGGTCTGCCCAGTTTTCAGAAGCGTCTCTGCGTGGGAATCTTTTAAAAGGGCGGTAAAGAGAATCTGCGGAGCAATGCCGCAGCAGCTGCCTTTGAAGCCGTTTCTTTTCAAAACGGAAATTACCTTTGCGGACGGATAGACCTTATAGGGATTGATGCGGTACTTGGGAGAGCTTTCAAAACTTTTCGGGCGGATTTCAAGGGAAGTATAATATTTCCATGCATCATAGGCTTGTGAAAAAACATTGGTGCCGAGCGAGAGCGTTCGCACCTCTCCTTTCGCGTTTATCCAATGCTGCATCACTTCCTTATGAAAATAAGCCGGCATGCAGTTCTTTTTCATGTCCTTGTGCGAACAGATGATGCGCACCACCTGAAATCCTCCGCACACATTCAAAACAGCAAAATATTCTATTTCCTTGAAATGCACCTGATTATACTGCTGCATTTTGAGTTTTCCATTGCACGCAGTGCAGTTGATGTACTTTTGGCAGGATGCTTTCAGCGCATCAGGCTTCCAGGAATGGGCGCAGTCAAGGCAGTGGAATTTTCCCCGTGAAAGCACACCCCATTTGATGAAAATATTTTTCTCTGCCCAGACCTGCATCTTTTGGGTCACAGGGGCAAGTGTCCCGCTCAGGGACACAATCTGTTTTTCGATGTTGGTTTTGGGTATCATAAGTCAAAAAGTGTTAAAGTTTTTGATTCGGGTTTTGGAGCAGTGACCGCCGATTTTATTACGGCAGTATTCTGCGGAACTTCGGGAGCGGAAGTAAACAAATCAGCCTTTGCAGGCGGACTAGCCACTACCGTGCAATTAACGGGCTGAGGCTGTCCGATGCTGTCATCGGTGTAGTATCTGACCGCCATGTCGAATATTTCCTGATTGTCAAAGGCGCACAGCCCCGTTTTTTTTACCTCGCCAAAAATGTAATTGCAGCAGCTTTCCAAGTTTTTGGATTCCTTGGAGAAGTCCTTTGCAAAGACAGCGTCGGCAAGGGCGGTCTGATTGAGGTAATTTTCTATAGCGGTTTTGAAGTTTTCTGAAGCTTTCATAAGGGAAGATTTAAGATGAAACAAAAAGATTATTCAAAAGAGGTTCTGTAGATGTCATAACAGTACTCCTCAAAACAGAGCCAGCACATAAAGGTGTAGTGAGGCAGACTGTATCTATCTTTTACCGCTTCCCCTAGGGAATCTTCCATTTCTTTTCTGATGTCTTCCAAATCGTCAAGATGCTGGATATAGAACTTTTTGCAGTCGGCATGATAAATAAACTGGGATATCATACCGCTGATGCATCCGCTTCTCTGCATGTCTTCAAGGAATGCTTTGAGCTGCTGTTTCTTTGTTCCCTCATAAGACTGCATTTCCAAAAGGATTATCTTTTGGAATGCTTCGTGCACTTCATACTCGGCGTATACTGATTTTTTCAAGGCTTTCATAACTCATTTCTTTAGGCTTGTACATTTGATTCGGATTAGAAAGGCAGGTCGTCAGGCTGTTCCTTTTTGTTCTTTTCTGCGGATGCTGAATGCTCCTGCAAGGCTTGCGCATCTGAGACAAACACCAGTATTTTGATATTGCTTGTATGAAAAGTGAGGCTTGCCGCGGCTTTGCCCTCAGAATTGAGATAGGCATTCACTCCCACTCGTCCGTAGAGTTCCACCATTGCGCCTTTTTTGAGCCACTGCGCAACACCAGAGCTGAGCCAATATGAGCAGTCGATATAGGTGACTATTTTTGTTGTTTCCGCACTTCCTTTGGCTTTGTAAGTATCATTGACAGCTATGGAGAAGTTTACCACCTCCCTGTCTTTTGCTGTTTTGGCAACTACTGCATCCCTTGTCAAACGTCCTATGATTTCCATGATTTCTAAATTTTAAATGATTATTGTTTTAAAATTCTTCTCCCCTGCCTTTCCAAAAATTGTTTTCAGAAGAAAAAACGGAAAAAAAGAAAGCGGCAATAAAGCGGGCATCAAGGATACGGAGGGCTATAAGTCCCGAAGGGCGGCAGGGCCGTTATGCGCCTGCAGGATCCGGCGCACGCTAACTTGGCTGCCTTTTTATCCGTTTCGAATGAAAACCTGATAAAAAAATCTGTGCATTGCAGCAGACACAATCTTCTAATCGGCTGACAGTTCACTATTGGCAAAAGAGAGGGAAAATTCAAAATAATTTTTAATTTAGTACTGCCAGCACCACCGGTTTAAACTATCACATTAAACAAAGCATGAAAGAAGAAGTAAAAGAGAAACTGAAGATTATTGAAGATGTGTGGAACGATTTTATCTGGGACAATAAATTCTGCCGCAACCAGATAAATTTTTCGGCCGAATCGAAAAACAATTACTTTGGTGATATCCTTGGATATTTTTACGATACATTTGATATTATCTACGAGAAAAAAAGCGGCACAGAACATGCCGAGAATTTTGCTTCGCATATCAGCTTCCTTCAATCCATATACGTCCAGCAGGATTTCATTGAAGAGATGCTGATCCTTTTCAAAACCAATATTCTTAAAGGAGACTTAAAACTGGATCCTAATTACTCCATAAACAGAGAAATCCGCAATGAGCTTGTCGGGCATCCTTTCAGAAAAATTGACAGCAGCGTCATATCTTCCACAGTATTCGGTTATGAGCGCGATCCAGATATAATAGCTTATTTAAGATACCATCGGGATAATGATTTTAAATGCGAGATCATTAAAGTCAAAATTAGAGACATCATAAAAAGACATACTTCTTTTCTCCATACCTATTTTGATATTATCATTGAAAAGCTGAAATCAGTAACGGCACGATACTCCGAGGAACTTGAAGGCGTTAAAGAAAAAATAGAAACAGTTTCTTTCCCCTCGCTTGTAAAAATAATATCCCAAAAATTAAAACCTTTTTTAGAAAACACCTTTCTATATGACGAAAAATCCATTATGGAAATATATGAAAGGAGAAACGAACATAAAAGATATGCCTTAGTGCACGAATCTTTCCTAAACGACCTAAAAAAGCGCATTTGGGAAATGCAGGAAGACTGCCACACTATTTTCACTAAGCTCATTTTTACAGACAATCATACTGAACGGCCCCTTTTTGATGATGAATTTAATTTAATTAAAATTCCCATAAAAATTAGAGCAGGCAGAAAGAAAGCGAGCTATCATCATGAGCTAGGCAAACTATCAACCAACAGACAGTTAAAGGAATTTGACCACTTCAGCAGCCTTTTAAAAGCAAAATCAAAAAATAAAACCGTGATTTCTGAACTTGAAAGGATGAGAAATTATCTTTATAATGATGTGGAATATTTCAGCTCATACAAATTAATCAGCAAGATCTTAAAAGAAGATGATTAAGATCCTGCATTATTTACAAAATAAAGCGACGTTATGAAAATAAACCAAAAGCATACCAGCCGCCATCAGCTTTTAAAGACGCTTCAGAAAAGAAAAGATGAAAAATGGCATCCGAACAATATAGACATACGGGATACTGCCCTTGAATACCATAAGCTCGCAGAGAAGTCAGGATTGCAGGAAGACGATCTTATCCAGCAGATCCGATATCTTGTAAATGAGAAGGAAATAAATGAAACTGAATTTGAATACAGCAGATATTATTATTCCATTTCGGATGCAGGCGCAGCCGCTTACCATGACAAAAAGCACCTTAACAAAGGCAGAAAAGAATATCTGGATAACATTTATGACGTATTAAAAAATGTTTCCACATTTATTCTGCTTCTAATGGCTGTAATTACCTTTATCGGAAACTGGGTTTCCAATTCCAGAAAAAATCAAGAAATCGAAAATATCAAAATTGAATTAAAACACTTGAAAGATTCTCTGCATAACGAGAAAAAATAATCAAGAAAAAATGATGCAATATTTACCACAGGAACAATACTAAGACTCCGATCAGCTGTCAGCAGGGCTGTATCTGCTGATAAAATCAGATACTGTTATGCTGATAACTTTATTATCGCCATGCATGTAAAGCAGCGTGCCATCACCAATGTCAAAATAAATGGGCGCAGCCGCTGAGAGCCAGCTTTTTCTCCCGTGTTTCCAGGTGAGGTTCAGCTTGTCCTTATCCTGAAGAATGCTATTTCTTTTTTCAAGATAAGCGTCTTCCAGTATCTGCAGCTTTGTATTGACGTAATTGTCGATTTCGGCTTTTAGATCCTGTATTTCCTTATCTCCTGCTGTCATCCCGCTATTCAAAAATGATAAAACATTTTTGAGGTGGGCAATCTCTTCTTCCAGATATAAATACTTTGACGCAACGAATTTCAGTTCTTCAATCAAGAGCGGCTTTAGACCTTCAAGCTGGTCTAATATCTCATTACGTTCAATGGAAAGTTTCTCAATTTCTGAATTGTTTTTTCCTGATGACTCCGAAAGATATCTGTTTAGCTTCAAATCCTTTCTAAGTCTGAAAAATGGCTTTTTGCTGACAATTGCGTCATCATTAGTAATCTCTATCAGGTCCGGGTCTACAGATAGATTATCACTCTGCCAGATATTTAAAATCTGCTCTGCAAAGGTTTCTGCATTTTTATTGCAGCCGGCAAAAACAGCAGTCACAGACATCAGCCTTCCTAAGGAATCTTCCTTAGACTGAATTTCCAAAGCTCTGGTATTCTGATTTTTCTTTATATTTTGCAGCGCAGAGGAATTGTACCTGCTCAGCTGACTTCTTTTCAGAGCATATTCACTGTCAATTTCTGCCAGCTGTTTTTCCGATATATTTTCTGTAACCAGATTATTTTTAAAACTCTCCGCATTTATAACCCAGATTAATTTTCCATAAAACTTTTCCCGTTCGGCAATAGCTGATGGAGAGATTGCGGAATTTTGAAATTCAATTACGAGACCTTCATCGGTTAAAATATCGGCAATGTGTTTTTCTCCGTTTTTTATTATAATTGTTTCCTGCCATTCAAGTGGAAATCTGTTTTTCCATTCACGATGCCAAGCGGTCTCACCTTCCTTCCATAAGTCGCAATCTTCGATATGGACATGCTGCCAGTGCCAGATTAAGATTTTGCCGCATTTCCCGCGAACTTTCTGGCCGCAGAAACCGCAGATGGCAATCTGTCCCGAAAAAGAGGGACTGATTTTTTTTCCGGTTATGTCTATCGCATGCTGCATTTATAACTAATGGAAGTTTAGTTATTTATCTAAAAAAATTAACTCTTTATTTATTTCCAAATTTATCATTTTTTTTAATGCTGCAGCTCAAATGTAATCCTTTACTTAACACTGCACCCTTTGAACTGATTATTGACCAAGAGCTCTATACTTTGCATTACTGCGCCAAAATTGTTTTTGATTCCAGTTCTTGTTCATCAGCTATTTTTTCAATATCAAATAAGCGAGAGCTGGATCGTTCAGCATCCGTTCCATTTCGGAATGGCAGATATCCTGAACATCCTGTTTTATCTGCAGGTAATTGCGCTGGATCATTGCATTATCAAGCTTCCGAGCAGGAGGTATTTCCTTATAATTTTCGATCTCTTTTCTCAGCGATTCATGATCGTTTATAATTTCATTGTGAAAAGTTTTGAACTTAATTTTACAGTCCGGATCATCGGCAACCATACCTACAAATTCACCTGAACTCAGAGATGAGATTTTCGATGGTGGCACTGCGGATTCTAATTGTTTTGAGCGGCTTATCGAAGTATCTGAACTATTGATCGAAAGACTTTCCCTGTCCTGAAGAATTTTGCCGAAGCGCTCGGACAATTGCTTGGAAGTGTCTCCTGTAACCTGTCCGCTGATAATATTTCCGACAATATTCATAATAACATCCGCCTGTTCCCGTCCATAGTCCTTACGGAGCTGGCTGAAGTCCTGAATCCCAAGACACGTTGCCACCTTATTGCTTCTTGCTGTAGCAATCAGGCTGTCCATATTATTAAGATATATGGTCGGGAACTCATCAAAAATTAGACTGGATTTCATTTTCCCTTTTTTGTTTACCAGCTTCACCAACCTGTTTACATACAGAGATAAAACTGCTCCATAAATCTGTATTTTCTGAGGGTTGTTGCCCATGCAGATTATTTTGGGATTCTTGGGGTCGTTGATGTCTAACGTGAAATCATTTCCTGACAAAACATAGTATAGCTGCGGAGAAGAAAGTCTTGCCATGGCTATCTTCGCAGTAGCAATTTGTCCCTCAAGCTGGTCGGTCGCCTCGTTAAGGTAAGCATTAATAAAAGGGTTTATCAAGACCTCGATTTCTTTCTCTGTCCGAAGCAGCGTGAAAAGATCATCGTAATCCATCTGCATGAGCTCAATTACGTGAGGCAGTGTACAGAATTCACCATCATTGTACTTTCTCAGATACCAGATTACAGCCGATAAAAAATTGATCGGCGACTCTACAAAAAAGTCTCCCTGTCTTTTAATCCATTCCCTGTTGAGCCCCATCAGAATAGTCCGTGCCGATTCAGAGGCGTCCGTTATATCTTCCATGCTCTGAGGGTCAAGAGGATTGCATCGATGCATGATATTATCGAAATTTATGAAGTAGCATTTAGGCAATACTTTATAAGCTTTTTGGTTGTTTTCAAATGTATTGTATACAATTTTTGAAAGGTCATCATATTTGAAATCATACACAAACATGCTGAAGCCTTTTTTTATATGCTGGGTTATGACGTGGCGAATAACGAAATACGATTTTCCAGATCCCGGTGTACCAAGAACCATTAGTGCCCTAAAAGGATTTATAATATTTATCCAGCTGCTGCGCTGTTTATTTTTCAAGTAATATTTTGCCGGAAGATTGATCGAAAATTCATTTTCCAAAAGGCGTTCTTCTTGAGGAAAAGTTTCATTTTCCCTGTTAAAAATATCTTTTTGATTAAGCCTCTTTGTGATGATACGCGAGAAAAGGGTTCCCCCTGACAATATCAGAAGCCAGCCAGCTGATGTGAGGGTAAAGTACAGTAATGTCTTTTCAATATCATCCAAAAATAGATAAAGCGAACCGATGCTTAAAAAATACAACAGCAGGCCCGTTCCCATATAAATAAGTGCTGTCCTGTAATTGATTTTTTCATCTTTTCTTCCTTTGGCACCAATAAGAGAAATAGCCAACAAAAACAATGAAAAAAGCTTTGATTTATGAAAGCTGCACAGAAGTCCAGTCCGGAAAATACCCTCCAATAATTTATCGGTAAATCCGCTTACAAGCTTCCATTCTCGAAAAGCTTCATAAAAAAAATAATAAAAATGTAATCCTAAAATAATGATACTGATCAACCTTGTCATATCCAATATTTTTCTCAGCGCCTGTTCATTTTCTCCTGTCTGCATAGCCATTTTCTTTAGATTTATATGTTATTAGAACGTCTCCTAGTTCTCTTCTTTTTTGATGCTTTTTTAAGCTGGTTGGGAACATAAAAAGTATCATTCTCAATTCTGGTCAGCACTTCTACTATTTTTTCAACAGCAGATTGGAAATCAAGAGTATTCATCTGCTGCCGTAGGTCATTAAAAAAAGCTTCTTTATCGGTTTCGGTTTGAAAACCTTCGTTAGATTTGGATGTTTCTGGCAAAGAAGGAATGATCTTTTCTTTTCCATTTTCAAAAGAAAAGCTGCATCGTTCTTCTATCTGTTTAGCACTATACTGCTTTCCTAAATCACTTCCGTTTAAAACACATTTTGAAATGTGGTCCACATAAGTAATTCCATAAAGCTGTCCCAACTCACTTTTTCTAAAAACCATGTCTATTCCTTCCTTTCCTAGCTGCATAGCTAAATCAGAAAGCGAAATGCTTCTGCCTAAAAGTACCAGGTCAACTGCATTAGCAATTCTTTTCTTTTGGTAAACAGTATTATTGTTTTCCTGAAACTTATCCTGCAGAAATTTTAACGTCGGTTTATTATAAAACTCACTTGCTTTGAGCGGAACTCCTATCGGTCTTCCATCTTCGTCCAGTGTCCTGTACAACAGACCATTTGTTTTATATATCCTTGAATTTTCTTCTCCCCTGTCTGCCCTAACATTATACAGCCCCAGAAGTGCATTCAGTTCGGAGAGGCTTTTATATTTATAAATCGAGAGCACATGATCAAGAACCGACTGTACAGCGCTTTTTGATTCTGTCCTGCCGTATTTAATCTTTGAAAGCACAACAGGTTTGATAAGCTCATGTCTGATGTTTTTCTTTCCCTGAGCCTGAACCAAGCCGAACATTTTTTCAATCTCCATTCGTGCAATTTCCGACTGGTTTCTTCCTATATTCTGCATATCAATCCTGCTTCCATCTTCTCTTACTTTTATGGACACCAGATGCATATGCGGATGTCCCGCATCATAATGTCTGTATACCAGATAAGGCTGACTTCCAAAACCTATTTTCTGCATGTAATGCTCTGCTATTTTAAGCATCTTTTCCTTTGATAATGCAGATTCGGAAGGATCAAAATTCAGTGAAATATGCACGCTGTTCCGCTTTACATTAGCGTTAAGTTCATTCTGTTTCAGAAGTCTGTTAAGCTTCATCGTACAAGTTAATTTTGCAGCTTCCAGAGGATAATTTCCTTCCCCGATACACTCTGCAATTCCTTCTTTGACTTTATTTTCATTGTAGTTAAAAATGTTATGCACAGAATTGCCTGTCTTAATTACTGCAACCATTTTTCAGTAATTTTCTTGAAGTGAATTTTTATTTCCTCCACCTTCTCCAAAAGCATTTTCCGCTCGAATTGAGAGTTTAAAATCCATGTTTTAAACTCCGGAATCTGTTTCAGGGTATGCAGTTTTTTCACAGACTGATTGAAGTTATTTCCAAGCGAGTGAAGTTCACTTTTCAGCTTTATAACTTCAGCCATAAATTCATCAAGAGACTCGCTTCTATACTTCACTGTAATGGGCTTATTAAATAAATGCATACGGATGTAATCGCTCAGCTTTCTGCAGGTGCTGGCTTTCCATTTCCGTTCTATTTTCTGATACTCTTCAGGGGTAAAACGAAGCCCTACAATCCGTGTTCTGTTTGAAGTTTCCTTTTCCATCATCAATCATTTTCATTACTTTTTGAATCTCTTTTAGCCTTTCAGTTTCACTGCCTACGAGTTCCGAGTAAAAGGCAGCAAGATTCGGTTGTTTAACAAACGGACATCTTGCCGATTGCAGGAACGTGGCAATCTTTCCAGATATTTGAGATATTCATCCCAAATCAGCTTACTCAATTTTAATTTATCCAGCTAAATTAATTAAGCACTTTGGATTAAGCGTATCATGGTTATATTATGTCCATGAGAATAAGCAATATGCTAATTACCTTTACCTCAGTTGAATATTAATTTAAAACGCTGAAATTATGATTACAAAAAGTGATGTTGCCAAGGTGTTTGATACGGTTTTAAGTATCCCCGGCATGAGTGAGACGGTGAAGATTGATTTGAAAATTTCACGCAAAAATGTTCTGCTCCTGAGCCATTTTATAAAACAAGGACTGCTGCTGGAAAAAGACGATTCAAATCTTATGGGAATTGTTTCAGAAGAAAGTTTAAAGGATCTGAAAAACATCTCAGAGGAATGTCTTCAGAAAGCCAGCCTGGTGGAACTCAATGAAAAACTTCAGTCTTTAAGCCAGGCATTCAAGTAACAATCTCAACTTTCAAAATGTATTGAAGTGCCCATCAAATTAAATTATTTTAATGGGTACTTTTTCATAAAACTGAGAATTAAAACTGGCTTGATTTTCAGAACTTTTGGCTTGATTTTAATAACTGCTTTATAATATCATGCTTCTAAATTTGTATATCATTTTTTCTTTTCCATATTCTCAAAACTGAAAAAGAAATACAATTTTTAAGTTATGAAATTACAAGTTAATATAAAGAATACTTTCATAGAAATTACCAGTCTGCTTTACATACTCCTTTTCGTTTATGCAGCCGTAAGCAAATTAATCGACTTTGAGAATTTTAAAACAGAACTGGCGCAATCTCCCCTTCTCAGTGCATTTGCTGGCTGGATATCTTGGGCAGTGCTTTTTTTTGAAGTCGCAACGGCTTTATTAATCTCTTTTACAAAGACACGCTTGACAGGTTTATATTTTGGATTCTGTCTTATGACAATGTTCTCAGCTTACATTTTCATAATATTAAATTACAGTTCATTTATTCCTTGCTCCTGCGGAGGCATTCTTGAAAAAATGAGCTGGAACCAGCATCTAGTTTTCAATTTAATCTTTGTGTTAATTGGGGCTATAGCATTATTTAAAAAAGGCACCTATAACAAAAATTCCTACATTCCCTCCAGAATTTTTACAAGTCCATTAAAACTACTGATGACATTTTTGCTTTGCATTTCACTTATGGTTATTTTATTTATCTCTTCAGAAGAAATTATTCAGCATCAAAATCCTTTTATCAGAAGATATCCGCACCATCCTATCACATTAGATTCAATAGTTGATTTAAAGTTCAATTCTTATTATTTCGCAGGTGCTGGAAACCAATCTCTCTATTTAGGAAATTCTACAACCCCTTTAAAACTTTTGTCTATTGACAATAATCTAAATCAGAAAAGAATATCTATTAAAGTCGATCCTGCTGATTTCAAATTTAAATCAATTAAAACTGCTGTACGTCCGCCTTATTTTTACATTGTTGACAGCTGGTCGCCTGCATTTTTCACTGGAAGTATTGACAACTGGAAAGCTGAACTAAAAAAACCTCGTCCTCCCTACTTTAATATTGCAGTACCAATGGACAGCAGCAGTTTTGTTTTTCGAGGCATAAGCAGTTCCACCTCGAATAATGTTTTGGGAATATTTAGAATTTTTCCTCAGTCTAAAATCATTATGGCTCCTGATTTACTTGAGAAACAGATTGACGGGGTTTTTGACACTGACGGCATGCTTCATTACAGCTCTAAGACACAGAATATAGTTTATATCTACACTTATCGGAACCAGTATATTGTGGCCGATAAAAATGGCCAGCTTATTTATCGAGGCAATACAATTGATACAATATCGAAGGCCGCCGTTAAGGTCGTTAATATGAAAAATAATACAGAACGAGCAATGTCCGCTCCAACTCTCAATGTTAATAAAACCAGCAGTGTATTCGGTTCTTTATTGTTTGTAAATTCTAACATACCTGGAAGATACGAACAGAAACAAGTATGGAAACAGGCATCTGTTATTGACATTTATGACCTTAGAAAAAAATCTTACTTATTCAGTTTTCATATTTATGGAATTAATGGCCGAAAACTTCGAGATTTCATGGTTACGCAAGACTTTGTGTTTGTATTGTTGGGCAGTGAGCTTGCCGTGTATAAAATAAATAAAAAACTATCGGATGCGATAAGAAAGACAGAAGACAAGTAACATAAAATTCTATAAAATACCAGCGCTGGGTATCAGGAATAAGATCGAACACCTGTAGAAAAAAGTAGATCAAAAAAATAATTTAATAATTTGTATCATGAAAACAACATTCGTAAAAAAAATGATGCCAGCTGCAGTTTTTGTACTGGCAATTTCAGGTGCTTTTCTTACTACTTCCATGCAGCAAGCAGAAGCGGAACGACCTCCAATATTGGGTTATGTAGATAACCACGATGATGATAATCCATGCGATATTCAAGTAAGCTGTAAAACAGAGCAAGGTGATATCTGCCGTTTAAATGGTGACACAGGGCCTCAGGCTTTTGCTTACGACAATCCTAACTCACCTACTTCCTGTTTAAGAGAAGTGTATCGTCCTGATTAATTAATCCAAACTTTAAAACAGCAGCATTGTCCTTACCAACTGTGCTGCTGTTTGTCATTTAATTATAGTAAACCAGATTTTATCCAAGAAGCCGGCGGTGCATCTTTAAGATAATAATCAAACCACTCAAGAATTCGAACTGATAGATCTTTCTGATTATTCTTTTTCTGAACGGTATGCCCTTCGTCTGGATAAACCAGCATTATCTGCTGTTTTTTTAAACGCCTTAAGGCAAGATATAATTCTATGCTCTGATTTGGATTTACTTCTTTATCCATGCCTCCAGTCCAATGCAGAAGTGGAGTTGTTATATTTTCAGCATATTCGATTGGTGAATTTATCTTATAAGCCTCTCTGTCTTCAAAAAGAGACTTTCCCATTCTCCACTGCTGGCTTTCCAGACGCCAAATATCCGGCCGGCCCGAGGATCTCCCAATAGATAAATAAAAACTAGTTAAATCCGTGAGAGCTGAACCGGCAACAGCTGCAGTAAAGATATTGGTCTGCGTTAGTATAAAATCGACCTCATATCCCCCGAATGAATGTCCGATTATACCGATTCTGCTGGGTAAAATACTGTTGTTTTCAACAACTTTTTTTACAGCAGACACAACACAGTCTACAGCTGAAGTACCAGGTTCACCAAGCTCATATGAAATATCGGGCGCTAGCACGAAATATTCCTGCGAAATAAAATTAGTTATATTAAACAGTCCGTCTCCTGTATACTCAGATGGATTGATATATCTATTAAACCTTCCTGATAATTTTTCATATATATATACAATCATAGGATATTTTTTTAACGGATCATATGCCGCGGGATAATAGAGCATTGCTTTTAGTTTTTTACCTTTTGAATTAGTGTATTCCTGCACCTCACATTTCCCCCAATGAAATTTTTCCTGCTGAGTGTTGCTCTGATACAGCAACTCTGGCTTAGTATCCGATTTCGTTTTTACCATGAGACGTGGCGGTAAATCATAACTTTGTTCGGAATATACGAAAAAGCAAAAATCTGAAGAGTAAATTCCGCTGGTGGCCATCGTCGAATCAGAACTTATAAGTTTATCATGTAATCCTGAATGCCATCTGCTGTAACCTTTTTCACTTCCCATAGAATTAAATTCTAGAAGCATCCCCTTACTTATATCTACGGTATGCGACAGCCAGCCATAGTAGTTTTTTTCTCCCGGCTGTGATCTGGAAAAACCGGCTAGACGAAACTGGGTCTGGGTTTCTCTTCCTCTTGTAAATCTGCGGGAATTTTTACCCTCGGGGCTAAAAGACCACAAGTCAAACTCATCATGTATAAGCATCGCTGCATCTTCAGGCGTCCATCCAACATTCAAGTACGGTTCTTCAACATTGGGATGTTCGCTATTGTTATGAAAAAATGGAAATTCCATTTTCTTTGTAAGGTTTATATGGGTTTCTTTTTTTATGTCATAAATCCACCAGTTTCTTTTCAAAAAATAAGCTATATATCTGCCGGTGGGTGAAGGCAGAACTTTTAGAAAATGTCCTGGATGCTTCTTTAAAAACAGCTTGATCTTTCCTGTTTCAACATCCTTTAAATAGTAGTCTTTCAATCCCTCTTCAGTATAATCAGGCTCATACTTTTCAGGTTCAGAAAGCAGGGCGTATTTTTGATCCCCCGTGAGCATATACTCTGAAAGAGTATCGTTGGAGATCAAATTAAATTTACCCATCGAAGGAAACCAGACCGCCATATAAGATTTTTGATTTTTCTTCTGTGTATAAACGTATCCTGCATTTCCATTCCATAACTGCACATCACAATTTTTTTTTATACTTTCCCCTCTCTTCTTTACAGAAAAAAAGACTTTCTTCATATTTCCAGATATTTTTAATCTGTTATTTTGAGAAAAAACAAAAAGTGAATCACCTAGAAAATTCTGCAGTTTAAGGCTGTCGGCCTCATAAGTTTTTTTATTCTGTAGATTATAAAAATACAGTGAAGCTTGATTATTCAGCTTATTTAATTTTTGAGTAAAACTAAGAGCTTCGCCTTTATTCTGCCATGCCAGATTATCATATGCAGAACTTCCTTTATGTATAATCACATCTTCTTTCGGCTCATCCAATTTCAAAAGGCGCACAGCATGAATTCCGTCTTTTTGGGATGTGTATAAAATTTTGCCAAAGTCCGGATCCTGAACAAAATTTTCCACATCTTTAATATAAAAATCTTCAGAACCTTCAAAGTTTCTAATCCGCAGGATCTTTGCTGTCTTGTTTTCATCTATTAAAATGACTATTTTTTGGACTTTCTCAGAGCATATAAACTGTTTAACATGACTAATAATCTCGGACGAACCAGTTTTAAGATCCAATAAATAAAGCCCCTTCTCAGACTGGCAGACAAACCTGCTTTGCGGTAAAAATGTTTCCCTCCCGGCCAGAGGAAAAAAATATGTTTTATGCGTTTTTGTATTTCGGACAAACAATGTGTCTCTGCCGCTTTCGTAATTCACCTTAAAACTCGCCCAGCTGCCATCAGGACTTAATTTGCCAAAAACCAGCACTCCCCATTTGTCGTAGTCCACAGAACTCAGAAAACTTTTCTGCATTGTCTGCCCCCAAATGGGGCAGACTACTAAATGCAAAATAAATAATAAATAAAACCCTGCCTTCGGGCAGAATAATTTCCCAGAATTAATTCTAAACTTTTTCATTATTTTTTTATTAATAACCTGGATTCTGAGGCTGTAAATTAGTATTCAAATTAATCTCGCTTTCAGGAATAGGAAGTAATCTGTTCTCAGATTTCCAGCCGGGCTTTGCACCTAAAACTTCATTGAGTTTTCCAGTTCTTTTTAAATCAAAAAAACGATGCCCGTATTCTGTAAAAAACTCCTTTCTTCTTTCCTCAAGGACAGCATCAATTATTTCTTCCATATTTCCAGCTGAACTATTGCCAAGTCCTGCCCTATTCCTAATAGCATTCAAATATAGCTTCGCCTGATCCAGGCTTCCCAGCCGTGCATATGCTTCAGAGAGAATAAGGTATTGTTCAGTCAGCCGGAGCAAAATTGAATATTCCCTAGATGGTGAAGTTGCTTTAGCTTCCTTATATTTAAATGGATAGTACCAAGTTCCCTGAGGATTTGTCACCGAACCCGTCCAAAGTGCTCTGCGCTTGTCATCAGTACTGAAAGACTGCATCAGTGAGCTGCTAAGTGAAGTAATGGGAGGCGGACCGGATGTGAAAATGAATACAGATCCTTCATCTGTATTTCTGCCCGTCCCCGAGGGCGAAAACTGCAGAATTGTTTCTGAAGAGTTTTTGAGAAAAACATTACCTAGATTATTTTCCATAATATATAATGACCTATTCTCAATTACGGCAAGGGCGGTTTTCTGGGCATTCTCCCATTCTCCCATGTAAAGATAAACCCTTGCCAGAAGGGCTTTTACAGCAAATGAATTTGGACGTGTTCTCTCTGCCGAAGAATAAGATACGGACAGAAGCTCCTCTGCCCTTTTTAGATCCTGCACAATATTCAAATAGATCTGCTTATCGGGCATCCGTCTTGCAGTGCTGTTTTCTTTATAGTCTGTTGACTTTATGTACGGAATTTCTCCAAAAAGCTGTAATAAATAAAAGTGGGTCATTGCTCTGACAAAAAGAGCTTCTCCCTGAAGTACGGCCTTCTGAGTTTCGGTAAAAAGCGACTTTTCGACTCCCTGATATACTGAATTGGCTGCATAAATCTGATTATATGCATTGTTCCAGAAAAGCCCCAAAGTGCTATTTGAAGGCAGCACGGAATTAGTATAAAAATTAGCTGTAGGACTAGTAGCAGCACCGTAAAATACAAGTTCGTCGCTGTAATGCCCAATCTGCATTGAAAGACCGAAAAGGGTCCCAGTGGCAAGTCCTGAATCTCTCATTTTAGAATAAACATCCGCCATTGCGGCATCTGCGGTATTATAACTTTCAAATACTGCGGTAGTTGTAAGCTGGGAATTAGGAAGTTCGACCTCTAAAAAGGAATCACACGAAAAGATAGTAAAAGCTGAAACAGCTAATAAAGTCTTCAGAAATCTGCTTTTTCTTTTATCGGATATTTTATTAAAGATTGTTTTCATGATTCAAAAAAATTAAAAAGTTAACTGTATCCCAGCTGAAAAGATTCTGATAGGCGGCAGATAACCTCTGCTTTTAAATTCAGGATCTCCATCCAGATATGAAGTAAAGGTCACCACATTTTGTCCCTGCAGCATAAAAAGACATTTTAGATCTTTAGATTTCAATGGGACATCATAGGTCAGCGAAACATTTTTCAGTCTGATGTATGAGGCATCTGTTACAGTTGCGTCGCTGCTGCTGTAAAATGACTGCGCACTGACCGCTGCGGAATTATAACCTGCTGAATATAACTGATAAGCTGTCTGGTCACCTGGATTTCTCCAGCTGTCAGTAATCTTTTCAGGCTGGTTAACCATAAGTCCTGCAAGTCCGCTGGCATAATTTAAATTCATCTGCTTTACGAATTGAAAAAGAAAATCGAGTTTCCAATTTTTAAAATTAACCTGACTCTGAAACCCGCCGTAGTATTCAGGATTTAGATTTACGATCCTCTGCCGGTCATCCGGAGAGGTAATCTTTCCATCTCCGTTGTAATCTTCAAATTCATAAAGCCCAGTTGATGGATTGACTCCTTTGTAACTGTAGCGAAGCAGAATATTAAGAGGTTTCCCTAGTCTATATCTGTTCTGGTATGTTGAGCCGCTGAGATCAGGAAATGAAATAAGTTCATTGCGTGAAAAACTTATATTCAGACTGCTTATCCATTTAAAATCAGTATTGTTAAAATTTACTGTTCTGAGTGTGAACTCAAGCCCTTTATTCTGTACTTCTGCAGATAGATTAGCCTGAATCTGGCTGAATCCTGTTGTACCGGGAAGCGGAATGCCTACAAGCTGATTGGAAGATCGGTTTTTATACCACGCTGCCGTAAAAAAAACTCTGTCGTGAAAAAAACCTGTTTCAATAGCCACTTCCAGTTTTCTGTTGATTTCCCATCCAAAATAAGGATTAAAAAGTTTAGTAGGCTGCAGTCCTGAAATTCCTTGATAATTGATTCCCGAGGGTGCGTAAGTATCAAGAAACTGATAGTCTCCAATTTGGTCGCTGCCTGTTGTTCCATAACTGCTTCTTATTTTACCAAAACTCAGCCAAGAGCTATTTTTGAAAAAATTTTCATTTGAAAATAGCCAGGCAGCTCCGACAGCACCAAAAAAAGCGTACTGCCTGCCTGGACCAAATCTGCTTGAGCCGTCTCTTCTTCCTGTCACGTTTGCGATATAGCGTTCTTTGAAATTATAATTTAATCTTCCAAAAAAAGCCTGGTATTTATACACCGTCTCCGCATCAGTTAAAACCCTCTGATTTGCAGCGGAAGCAAGATTATAAATAAGACTGTTGGATGTAAAACCGGAACCGGACTGATAAAGCTGTGAAGTATTCTGCTGCTGGAAAGTCGCTCCAAGCAGCACATCAAGTCTTCCATTGAACAATTCTTCTTTCCAGTTGAGCTGTGGTTCAGTAATCCAAGAACTCCGCTCTGTATCATTTAGAAATATATTAGAATTGGCGCTTGTGATTCCTCTGGATGGATTGTAGATTGTTGAAGGAACGGTGCGTATTTCCTGATGCTGCAAATCAGTGTAGCCAAAGCTGCTTTTTAAAGTCAAATCGGGAATAATTTCATATGAAAGCACTACATTGGCATTTAAATCTTTTGTATTGAATCTGTTTTTAGACTCCAATACAGCAAGAGGGTTGGTCCATGTACCTTTTTCCCAGTTAAGCTTTCCGTTTTTATCAAAAAGTGCAGGTGCATTAGGCGGCAGGGTTCGTGCATCATAACTAAGATCTGATGCCGGCTGATTGTTATTCTGTGATGTATAACCAGCGGTAAATGCCATTTTAAAACTGCTGTCTTGCGACTGATGGTTAAAACTAAATTGGGAACCTCCCTTCCTGTAGATAAAATCACCAGGAAATACAGTTGATTCTGTATGATAATCTGCCGAGAAAAGAAACTGTGTATACTGAGACCCGCCTGAAAGTGAACCCTGCAGATTGGTCAGCATGGATGTTCCCCCAATCAATTCTTTCTGCCAGTTGGTATAGCGGCTCTGATCCCAAGTTCCATTAATGTCATACGCACTAGAAGGATAAGCCGTAATTTTATCATTAATAAAGGCGTCTTGCCGCATTGACAGATATTGTTCCGTGCTCATCATCTTCATAAATCTTGTCACTCTTCCTGCGCCGCTTGAAGCTGAAATAGAAAATCTAACTTTCCCCTCCTTTCCTCTTTTAGTGGTTATAAGTACCACTCCATTTGCTCCCCTCGAACCATAAATTGCCGTTGCATCTGCATCTTTCAAAACCTCAATACTTTCTATGGTGTCAGGATTTATGCTATTTAAAGGGCTGACTAAAGCAGGCAGCACCGTTGATGTCTGGGAATAACCTATAGGATCAGAGGAATACGGCACTCCGTCTATTATATACAAAGGAGCGTTGGCTTCGGAACGAATGCTGTTCTGGCCTCGAATCTGTATCTCAAAGCTACCGCCAGGCACTCCAGTAGTCTGGGTGATACTTACTCCCGCCATTCTTCCCTGCATGGCTGCTAGGACATTTGTAACCGGCTGTATTTCAATATCTTTAGAAGTTATACGTGAAATACTCCCTGTACGTTCGCTTTCTTTTACAGAATAGTACCCAGCGTTCACTTTCACTTCCTGCAGTGTTGTGCTGTCATACTGCATTTTAATATCAACCCGGCGTCTTTTCGCAACAGGAACCTCAAGAGTTTTAAATCCGACAAATGATACGACTAGTGTATCTGAAGGAGAGACAGAAAGAGTGTATTGGCCATTATAATCCGAAATGGCTCCGAGATTTTTCTTTCCTTTAACGACAATGGTTACTCCCGGAAGAGGAAGAGAACCGTCTGTGACTGTCCCCTGCAGCTGATGCTGCTGAAAAAATAATTTGAAACTCCGGCTGGAATTTCCGGCGGATAAAGATGAAAATGACAACAGCATGCATGAAAAAATTATGCAATAAAGTGCCTTCCCATCCTTGTAAAATGAAGAATAATTCATAATATTGGGATTGGTTAGTTAAATATGGATTTGATTAGCTAAGGTCCTCTGCTCTAGTTTGGTCGCTGCAGTAGAGGACCATTTTTTATGCATTAAGTAAACGGCTTAATGAAATAAATGAAGTTTTTTAGGACACGGGCAATAAGGTTTAACAGTTCTACTTTTAATTTAAAAACGAAACTTTAAATAAAAAAAGAATTATAAACACTATGAATTTAAGAAAAGTTTATGACAAAAAAAGGCATGGAACTCAGCTTATCGTTTCAAAGGTACTTGGCATACCCACCCACAGATAAGTGAGCCCACGCCCGTAAGCGTGAGCAATTTACTTATCATCCTGTGGGTTTAAACTGCCAAGTTTTTTGAAACAGGATTCAAAGCGAAATGCTTCAAATATTTTATATGAAGAATCGCAAATTTACACTTCTATTTAGAAGTATCGAAACAAATATAACAAAAAATAAATCATGATACCCTACAAGGTACCAATTATTTTGTTTTTTCCTATGAATTTTAACAAATGAATGAAATTGACTTTATCACGGAAAGAATAAAATTTGGGAAGCATGTTTTGAAACTTAGACGCAAAATTAAAAGCGTTGAATACCAAAGCCGTTCAATTTCCCAACAAGAGCTTGCGGATAGAAGTGACTACATAACTAAAAAGACTCTTGGACAAATCGAGAGAGGGGAAGTAAACTTTCAATTTGAAACTTTAGTAGCTTTAGCTCAGGTACTAAATGTTTCATTAAAAGAGCTTTTAGATTACTAATGAACATCACCGAATATTTATAACTCAAATAAAGTGTAATAAAAAGATGCTACTTGGCATCTTTTTTTATTTTTTAATTCAAAGAAAAAAAAGGTATTTTTACTGTGTGTACTAAGAAACTTAAAGACTATTTGATCTGATCTTTACTGTTTTTGCAGAAGGCCATCTAATCATAAAAAAAATTAAATTAATTATATAAAGAACAACATTGATACGCTTACCTCAAAGAATCTCACAACATAAGTCCGAAAGCGATTCATTTGCGATACTACTATACAAACTTAAAAACCTGGGAATTTTTAGAAATTTCACACAAAACGATTATGGTATTGATCTAGAAGTGGAACTTCTTGAAGATGACAATATAACTGGTAAATATTTTAAAGTTCAAGTAAAATCTTCTGTTGATTTAGTAATCAGACAAGATGGTATACCCACTACAAATGGAATAAAACAATCGACATTAAACTACTGGGCTGAACTATCCTTCCATTCCCCAGTTATAGCTTTTGCAGTGGATGTAAAAAAAGAGAACATCTACATCTCAAAGCCTTTATTTTGGCAGGCTTTATCTTTAATCGATAGTTCGGAAAAATCTAAGACTATCGAGTATTTTGAAAAAGATAAAACACCAGAAGATACTAAGGAATTAATAGACTTAATTACAAAATTTGCAACTCAGCCAAGTATTCACGAGCAGGTATTTGCGCACAAACAATTTCTCGAAAGATTTAAACAAATTTTGGACTCATATGAGGATTGCGTGTATTCAGATTTAGGAAGTGAAATCACTATGGGAAGTGGAGCTTTTAGAACTTTTCTGAACGCAACCAGAACGCTCCTATATGAACAAACATTTGATGTAAAAAACAAACTTGCTGAACTTTTAGAAATTTACAGCTCTAATAAAAAATTTCATAAAATAAGAGATTTCAATAGAAATGACATTGAAAACATTTTTGATTTTCAGTATTATTTGGATCTGTCGTATCATCCTGGTGCTAATGTAAATGGCAAAGATGCACTAATGGCATTCAGTCTGCTATTTCCTATAATTGGACACAGATTAACTGAACTTAGAAATGTTATTTTAAAATCAGAATCCTTCTGGCAGCGCAGAGATCCTCAATATTTAGATCTCGTAACTAAAGCTTTATTACCAGATCATTTTACATTTGAAGCGTTAGAAGCTTACAATAAATGTTTTAGCGGTTACTAAACTTAACAAGCTATACATATGCTATCATACATTAACATAATTTACTTCCTAAATTTAGTTGAGGTTCAATGACCCACTCATTCGAAATTTAATTATAACGTATTGTCAAAAACGTTTTTAACAGCAACCAAAAGTCTGTTAAAGTTAAATTTTAGAATCTGAATTAGCTTACTTTTTGTTTGTTGAACTCCATGAATATTTTGAATTGTCAAAAAAAATATCTCAGCCCCGATTGAAGCGGAAATCCTTTTATGCCGGAGTTCGGCATAAAAGATTGCAGCGCAAAGCGGGAGAAGCTGCCAAAAGATTAAAATAAAAAAATGGGGCTTAAAAACCCCATTTTTCTCCTTTTACAAGTTAAGTAAGACTCATGAAAATTATTTCTTAGACTCCTCAATAGAAACTTTTCTAAACTCCTTTAAAAGCTTTTCGATTTCCAAAGAAGATTTACGGGCTCTTGCTCCCGCCGCCTTCACTCCTTTTTCAGCAAGCGAATCAGATTCCGTTTTAAAAGTATCGATCTCAGCATTAATTTTCACCAATAAATCTTTCATGTTTTCTGTTTTTTATAATTACAGGGCAAAAATAATAACTTCATCAGCAAATCCTAATTAAAGCTGTTTACTAATCTTTCTTTTTCATCTGTTCAATAAAATAAACGGCCGGCATGCCCATTTTCGCTAAAAAGGCATTGGCAAACCGCTGGGTGGAGCTGAATCCGGCTTCCCGGGCTAAAGCATCATTGGAGTAGCTCCTGTATTTCTTTTCGTTTTCCAGCAGTGCTATTATATAGTCAATCCGAAGGCCGTTTATATATTCAGAAAAACTTTTTCCCCTATACTGTTTAATGATGCCTGCCAGATAATTTGAGTTGGAGTTAAAATAGGCTGCAAGACTTCCCTGCTTCCAGTCTCTTTTCAAGAATTTATTTTCTTTTTCAAACTTTTCCAGCCTGCTTAATATCAAAGCAGCAGTCCCGCTTTTAATATCAGCTGCAGGCAGCCTCTCCGATTCGTTTTTTGGCTTGTTTTTATTCTCCTCTATCCTCGCGATGTACTCTTCAAAGCGCTTTTTATAAAGCCTTCTGTTTTTGTAATAACGATAGGTAATTATTGTAATTATAATTAACATAACAAAGAAAATGATTAAAGAAATCTGATCATAGTTTTTTTCCCACAACAATTCTTGTTTTAAATCCTCACTTTCGCGCTGCAGATTCTCTTTTTCCTGCAGCAGCTCTTTGGTATCATACTGTTTGTGGATTTTTCCGACTATATATCTATTGGTTTCCACCAGCAGCGTGTCTGCCTTTAAAAGCTGTTCCACATAATACAATTGCGAAGCTAAATCTTTCTTCTGTCTGTAATAATTTATTAACAGTTCAAAGGACTGCCGCAGATCCGGACGGAGATAATTCTTCTCTTTGAAAATTCTATCGACAATCTTAAAATACGCTGCGGCTTTCGCTTTCCTATCAAGCGCCCAGTAGCTCTTTCCGATATAAAAATTCCCAATTGCTTCGTTTGCAAAATCACGATTCTCTTTAACTGCGTCCAGCGATGATTCGATATCTTTTATCGACTTAGAGTAATTTTTCAAAAAGAATTCATTAATTCCCTGTGAATGCATAAAATAGGGAATCATTTCTGAATTATCCAGCCTGCGGCATTCATTAATTCCCAGCGTATTAGTCTCCGTGCAGAGTCCAAAATTGCCGTTTTTATTGTAGCAGAGCCCAAGAGTATGAAGCGAATTTAAATAAGGCCTTGCATTCCGGTCCTTATAATAAGCGGCACACTCGCGAAGCAGTGAAATCGCCTCTTCATAAAAACCTATATAAAGCTTGGTCAAAGCGATATGGTATTTCACTTTATATTTTTGGTAGGCATCATCTGTTTTAGAAATATAACTGTTGGCTATAAGGTAATTATCCATCGCTTTTTCCTGATGCTTTCTGCCGTAAAATACTATTCCTTTGGAAAGATAGGCCGATCCGATCAGGGCATCATCATTAGACTTCCTGGCAGCATATATCATGCTGTCAGCATAAACCAGCCGTAATTCATCAGGAGACTCATGCAGCAGGTTCTGGTATCCGTTAACCAGCTGCTTCCAGTTTTTCTCATTTTTCGCTTTACTGATATAGGTGAACAGATAAACAGCCGCCCTGGAACTGTCTCTCCTCAATTCATAAATCCTGTCATCCAGGTATCCATAACTTTTGTTTTTCAAAGAGTCAGGGATACTAAAACGGGACTGCTGCGTAAATGCATGATTGGAGAAAATGAAAAGCAATACAAGTAAATTCTGTTTATTCATGATACATATATTTAGGGGATAATGCGCCTGGAATAATCCCGAAGCACTTCCTTAAAGCTGTCGGAATAATTTTACTTTAACTTAACCCAAAAATAACATAAACAATTGTATTACAAACACTTATTAACAGAAAATGATGTATGGATTTTCGGAAAATCCATACCATAAATACCGAAAATCCACAGATACAGGCTTGTTTTCAATATTTGAGCCTAATAGCTTTGCCTTGAATTCAAAAGCAAAAAAAGTCCAGCAGGGCGCTGGATGGAAGTTCTGCTTATCCGGATGAAAAGAACTGAGAAGCAATCCTCATTCACTTTCAAACAAACCAAATCATGAAAACTATTTTATTATGCATCACAGTTTCAATATTTCTTATTTCATGCTCTTCCGATTCTGATTTCAGTGCAGCTGAAAATGAGCTGCCGGCAGAGAAAAAGTATCAGCCGGCTGAAAACATTCATAACCCTTACGATAAAAAAGGAAAAGAAATTTACGAGAAGCTCAATGCTTTTTACGAAAAAAACAAAATTCCAAATTCTTATTCAGAACTCGCTGATCAGATAAATTTTATTTCCGGCAGACATAATGCGGAAAACCTCAAAAGCAGCCGATTGATAGAATTTACAGATGAAATAGTAAAATCTATTATGGAAGATCCTGATAATAATATGATTCTCATTGTTCAGGGAAGCATATTGGGATCTTATGCAAAAGCTAACCTGATTACCTTTCTTGAAAATCTAATCATGCAAAGACAGCAGGAGTTCAGCATTTCCTTCAATTACATTATTGATTATGAATCGGATGTGATTGCCGATACTGATTTAACTCCTGACGAAACCGAAACTATCCTGACGGTCGCCTCTATTTCAAGATATTCCCTTTATTCGGCCGAAGAAAGAAAAGACAGAGACTGGGAAACTTCTGTGGGCAGCAGACCGGCCAAAACTCTTTTTACCGTAAAAGAATCTGCACTGACGGCAATAATTGCACTTCTCGGCAGCTGCATCAAATAATAACAAATTAAGGTTAAAATGATCATGCCTAAAATAAAACCGTTCACCATATTTTATATAATTCTAGTCCTATTTAATCTTGCCAGCCTTTATTTCATCATAGTGCTTTTCAGCTATGATGAGATAACAGGCTTTTTACTAAGCGGAGAAAAAAAATCCATGCGGACAAGAGGTCTGGCGTATCTGTTTTACATTGCCACGCTTCTGAACCTCTATTATTTATTCTATACAGCAATAAAAAAGAAATTTACCGATAAGCCCTAAATAAAAAACTGATTTATCTCCTTAAGTTAAAAATACCATGATAAAAGATATACTAAATATTGAACTTAAAGACCAGTCAGTCGAGGGATTAGACATTCATATCATAAAAAAATATATTGTTAAAACAGACAGAAATGAGTCATTTCTCTCCAGCAATCTCTCCATACTGCTTATCAAGTCGGGCAGGTTTAAAATTAAGCTCAAAGAAATTGTACAGGATTTAACGGCGCATGATCTGCTGATTATTCCCAAAAACTCCTTCTGCACCTTAATGGAAATAGAAGATAAGCTGCAGCTTTATATTATTACATTTTCCTGCGATTTTGCATTTAAGAACACCCTTCGAAAAGAACTGGTGGATTCCTTTTATTTTTTAGTCCGAAAAGAACCTTTAAGAATAAATCTTGAAGATAAAGATTATCTGGTGCTGTCGATGATCTACAAGCTGATTTACTTTGTAAACAAAGACAGTAAAAACAATGGATACATTAATGATCTGCAGCGCATCAGCTTTAATCTGTTTCTCTATGAACTCAAAATCATATATTCAAAATATACATCAGGAATCCTCTTGAATTTTTCCAGAAAAGAAAATCTTACGATACAGTTTTTGACCATTTTATCCATTCACTGCAGAAAACAGCATCAGGTAAAATTTTATGCGGGAGCCCTTTTTGTCACTCCTGCCTATTTAAGTAAAATAATAAAGGATACTACCGGTAAACCAGCTAAAGATTTTATTAATGAAGCAGTCATAATTGAAGCAAAAATCCTGCTGGAAGACCTGCAGCTTACCATTTTTGAGATAGCTGAAGAATTGGAATTCTCGAATGTCCATAATTTCAGTGATTTTTTCAGATATCACACCTCCATCTCCCCATCTCAATACCGTTTAAACTCTATTGAAAATTTTAAAAATCTTTAATTTTCGTTTAAATGCCTGCTATTAAAACAAAGAATTATGAGTAATGTATATCCCTTAGAATGGTTAGATTCTTTGATAGTGCAGACTTTAAACCCGAAAAAAACAAATGTTGCAGCATTATCAGAAAAAGATCTTGATTTAATTTCAGAAAATGCGCATAAAGAATCACAGCGGATACAAGTGCTGATCAAAAATGAAATTTTTGCATTATTCAGGAAAAGAGAAATCCGTCTTCTGGTGCGCAAGTATCACTCTAATTTAATATTTCTTCTAGATACCGTTATTGAAAATCAAAATTTTAAAGAATTAAAAACCAATAGGCTTTCTCAGCTAATCGAACAGTTAATTGAAGTGCTGGATGAAATGCTTTGCTTTATTGAAAACAGGTTTGCTTATTATTTAAGCATGGATGAAAGAGTGCCCATAACCTATTTAATGGTTTCGAGAAAAGAACTAAAAGTAAAACTGGCCAGGCTGAAAACCCTGTCAGGGAAAAATGAAAAGGATAGAGAGAAAATCCAGATCGTAATCGATGCCTTTACGGAATCTATAGAATCCAAAACGCAGCATAAAGTAACTTTCCGGCAGATACGCTATGAGCGGGACCTGTTAAAAGCCCTGAATAATCAGGATTATACCGCTAAAGGCGAAACCTTTTTCGGAACAGCCGACCAGATATTGATTGCCATGAATTTCAACTGCAGAAAATACATCCGTTTAATGACAGAAGAAATTTTAAAAAACATTGAAAAGGAAAAGGATTCTGCTCTCAGGCTCGAATTACTTATATTGTACTATAAAGATTTTAACCACCTTACTTCCAATGAAAAAATCACATTTGACCCCAGCATGGAGAACATCAGACACGTCCTGGACAATTGGTTTAAGAATGAGATCGCCTACTGGGAGAAAAAAAAGGAACTAGGGAGTGCTGTTAGGCAAGCAAAATCAAAATCCGTTGAAGAAAAAGTGGAATGCGACCTCTCGGCAGATCAGATCGGGCTGATTTTAAGAGCTGCAGATGAATCAAGACTGATAAAAGCACGGTCAATGAATCTGGTTTTCCAGTCGATTATCCCCTACCTGTCTACAGCTTTCAAAAAAGATTTATCCTATCAATCCGTCAGAAGCAAATCATACAATGCGGAAGAAAAGGACAAAGAAACGGCTATAGCAGGTCTTGAAAAAATGATTAGAAAAATCCGGTCTTACTGAAAATCGAGAATATCAAATCACTTTCAGCAGCAATCCGACCTATTAAAGACAAATAATTAAAAACTTATCCAATATGACATTAATCGCTATATTCTTTCCGTGTTTGTCTTTCCTATTGAGAGGCAAACTGCCAACTGCTTTGTTGTGTCTGATCCTGCAGATCACTTTGATCGGATGGATTCCGGCGGCTATTTGGGCCGTAGTTTCCCTGCAGAATTCCAGGGCCGAGAAACGAAATGCAAAATTGATCCGGGCAATGAGACCGAAATAAAATACACCCATAAAGCAATGGAGCCCCTGAAAACGGATGTTTCAGGGGCCTGCTGTTTTTAAGGTGCAGGTTGTTGCGGCCAGACCAAGTTTAATAGGGAATATTGTTTTTTCTTAATTTCAGAACCACTTTTTGAATGTGCGGCAGCAGCAGTAAAATGACGATTGTGATGATGAGGCCGGCCAGCATCCAATCATAATAATCTCTGACGGCACGCGCTAATATTTGGTGCGCAGTCATTTGATTGAAATAACCGTCTGCCATAGATTTTGAGGCGTAGGCATCACTGCCTGCATTTAGATATTGGCTTTGGATGTCCTGTAAAGTAAGAGCCAGCTGGGGATTGGTCTGGGTTACTGCTTCACGAAGTTTTTCCTTTACGGCTGCTTTTGCCGATAATTGAAGCTCGTTGCTGAATGCCAGGCTGGCGGTAAAACCGGTGAATCTGGTCAGTATTCCGACAAGTGATGCATGAATCGCCAATTGGGGAGGCGCCGACGAGGCAGTGAACGAAACAATCGGAACAAACAACACACCGGTTGCCGCTCCGTAAATAAAAAGTGGCACGATAAAATCGGCCGTTTCTCCCTGTACCGAAACAAACAGTATCATACAGGTGTAATAGAGTGCCATAATTCCAAAACCGACTATAATAATCCTTATAAGGTTATACCCCATCAGGACAAATCGGGCGGTAACCAGCATGCTTAAGACGGTTCCTGAGATTACCGCAGTCCATATCGGAATAGTACTGAGCGGATCTGTTCCCAAAATCACATCAAGATAGCCGTAAGCCAGCCCTGTGCTTCCTTTGAAGATATAGAAGGCAAAGAGAAGCAGAAGACCCATAACAAAATTTTTTGCCTTAAATATCCGCAGGTTAATTAAGGGGCGTTTAAGTTTCAGCTCCCTGATTATAAAAAGAAGGAGCATTAGCAGACTACCTGCGCTTACGCTGCGTATCAATGGGCTGTCGAGCCATCCCAGCTGCCGTCCATATACAAGGATGTATCCCAGCATTAAAATAAAAGACACGTACAGGAGATAGCCGTTCCAGTCCACCTGGTACAGCGGTATTTTTTTTGTAAATCTGGCTTTGCCGTTCATGGTGGACAGGACAATAAAGGCCAGGATGATCAGTATGAGATTAAATCCGTAGAACAGCCAGTTGAAATCCAGGAAATGAAGCACTATGCTGCTGTACATGGAATAAAAGGGCACGGCGATTTGTATGCATCCGTACAGCAGGCTGTAGGCAATTACTCTTGCGCGCGTGGAATGCAGTCTTGGAAAAATGAGCTGCAGGACAATACCCGACATCAGGGCGCAGGTAATCCCCTGTAAAAACTGGCAGACAACAAACAGCGTCCAGTTTTTGAAATGAAAGCACAGCACAGAACAAAACGAATTTACAGCAAGTGCGGCCAGCAGATATTTTCTGGGCGCAAAATATTTTACAATCCGAAAATCAAGGGCCAGAAAAGCTACCGCTGAACCATAGACCACCACCATACCGTACTGCACATCTGCAGGCTGTACGCCGTAAAACCCCATCGCCGCCGATGGACTGCCGTAAAAGGCAAAACTAAAAAGACAGCTCATGAGAATGCAGGCTATTACGGATCTTGCCATCCATTCGGTTACCCAGGATCTAAAAATAGGTATTTTGTGTGTCTGCATGATCAATCTTTTAAAACATAAACATTTGCATTCATTCCGGCAGACAGTTTTGCTGCTTTATCGGGGGTATCGGTAAGTTTTATCCTGACGGGAACACGCTGGATAACTTTTACAAAATTACCCGTAGCATTATCAGGAGGCAGTAAGGAATAACGGGATCCTGTGGCCGGGGAAAGTGATTCGATAACACCATTAAATTTCTCCCTTGGAAAAGCATCTACCTCTATAATTACTTTCTGTCCCTTGCTGAAACTGCTTATCTGTGTCTCCTTGAAGTTGGCCATTACCCATTTTTCTTCAGCTGTGCTGACCAGAAAGGCCAAGGTCTGTCCGGGCTGTATGAGCTGTCCTGCCTGAATGCCCTTCTTACCGATCTGCCCGTCAAATGGCGCTGTGATGACTGTATATCGAATGTCCAGTTCCTGCCTTTTAAGAAGCGCTTCCTTGATTTTTATTTCTGCATTAAGGGCATTATGCTGCACTTTGATATCATTTAGTTTGGACGCGGCCACCCCCAGAGAGGCTTTTGTCTGATTGTAATCGGATTGTGTAATGGACAGCGATGCACTGATATTGTCGAATTTCTGCTGTGTGGTGGATTCGTCGGCAAGCAGCTTTTTATAACGGTCATATTCCTTTTGCTGCTGACTCAGTTTCGCACCGGCGCCTGCCAGCTGTGCTTCTATTACAGCCATACTTTTGATCTGTGTCTGCTCGCCGGCCTCCAGGATGGATATTTTTGCCTTGGAGCCCAGCAGCTCAGCCGCCGCGGCATCCCTTTTGAGTCTGTATTCGTCCGGTTCGATCACAGCCAGTGTGTCTCCTTTTGCAACCTCTTGGTTGTCTTTATAATAAATGGCATGGATATAACCGCCGACTTTTGCGTTTACAGGGGAAATATACGCATCGATCTGGGCATCATTTGTCTGTTCATAGCGGTATGCTTTCAGGAAATAGCCGGCTGTCCAAATGATGATTCCCGACAATAATACGATTCCAAACCATTGGGTCAGCATCACGATAATTTTATCTGTTTTATTTTTATTCATAACTTTTGTATTAAATGATTCCTGCGATTGCCAGCAGCAGGATGTGGTTGAGTTTTACGTCTGTTTGTGCCGTTGTTAAATTAAATTTGGCTTCCAATAAAGTGTCTTCTGCTTCCAGAAGATCAGTAAGGAGTGCTTCCTGATGCAGATAGCTGTTTCTGATGACCCGGACAGTTTCAGTAGTCTTGGCAATGTTTTTTACTGCTGTTTCCACACTTTCCAGAGCCTGCTGTTCCTGCAGATAAGCTTCTTTCAGTTGAAGGAAGATTTGCTCCCTTTTAATGTCTGCTTTTTCTTTTGCCTGCGTATTGATAACTTGTGCGCGGATTATGGAATGTCTGCTTTTGTAGAGATTATCGACAGCAAACTGTGCTTTGATTCCTGTCTGCCCGAATCCCCACAGATCGTTTGAGTAGGGATAGAATGAAATCTGCGGATAGGTGTATTGGTAAGCAGAGTAGAGGGAAACTTTGGGCAGCAGTGCTGTTTTTACCTGTTTGATGTTCAGCTCGCTCCATTTGATGTCACTGTCCGCTATCTGATATTCGGGCGATCTTTTCAGGGCTGTATCTGCATAATCGCTGTACTGGGCATGCGTTATGCCGTCCAATTGGGCAGTATCCTGATGATTAATGCTGACTGCGGCTTCAGGATCGCGTCCCATAAGTATGTTCAGGCGTTGTCTGGCTATTTCAATCTTCTTGTCGATACTGGAAAGGCTGAGTTCGAGCTGTGATAATTTTACGGAAGTCCTCAGTACATCACTCTTGAGCACGGTGCCGTTTTTATACAGGCTTTCTATAAGGGAAGCCTGTCTGCTTTGGGTTTGGATTTCAGCAGTAAGAAAATCATGGAAGTGAAGCGCCTTGTACAAGTCAAAGTAGGCAGCCGCTGTACTGTATTTTGCATTGTACTGGTGCAGTTCGGCCTCATAGTGCCTGCGGGTTTCTTCCTCCTTTTTCATTGTGACATTTCTTCTGTCCTTTCCACCGTTGAAAAGGTTGAAATTCAGGTTGTATCCTGCCGCATAACCATAGTTTTTTACAGGTACATCCTGCGGCGAGGAGAATAATCCATGATCATAAATTAAAAATTTGGAATTGAGTTTTACATCGGCACCCAGAGTAAGTTCGGGCAGCATGCGGTCTTTGGCTTCTAATATTTCCATACGGCTCTGCTGCAGATTCAAATCTGAAAGTCTGAGCTGGCGGTTATTCGCCTGAACCGCTTTCCATATTTCTTCTAAACTTAAAACCGCATCATTGGCTGTATGCTGGGCATGAAGAGACTGCACTGCCAGCAGCAGGAGGATTATCCCATGAGCTGCAGCTGTTTTATAATTTTTCATCAGCTTAATCATTTAGGGTTATATTTTTCTTTTTAGCCGCTGACCATTTGCTGAATATCTTTCTGAGTTCATCAAATACAACAGCCCAGTCCATCATCACCAGAAAAGGACTGTAGTACGGACAGCTGAACCAGTACATATGGGCCGCGTACATTTCTTCTTCCGGCCGGTATAATCCAATGCCGTCATTTTGGTCCTGCAATTGGGGTTTTCCCACCTCATCCTGCAGTATGTTTTTATTTTTCATAATCACTATTTTAATGTTTACCCGGCAAAATTATGCAGGCAGGCTGATTGTCTTTTTGTATAAATAGCCTATTTTTTGTTATATTTGGCCATATGAAAATTCTCAGCCAGCTCATAAGTGCCGTGGATCACAATCCTGATTCCATCCTGGTAATGCGTCAGCAGACCGAACAGCGCCTGCCTTCCCATCAGCATGACAAGGCTCAGCTGCTGCTGGTTTATGGAGGGGTAGCTTATCTGCAGACCTATGAAAGAGATTTGTATATCCCCTCTAACCACTATATATGGATACCGGCAAATTATCCTCATAATCTGATGTTTAATACCAAGGATCTGTATATTATCAATATCTATTTTCCTAAGGAAAAATCAAGTGATTTTTATGAAGAACTGGGTATTTATCCGGTAAGCAGACTATTGTCAGAAATGCTTTCCTTCAGTGAAAAATGGCAGGGAGATTATGATAAAGATTCCTGGGAGTTTGGGTTTTTATCTACTCTTAAGAGTGTGCTGTCAAAAGAAAATCTAAAGAAATTTTCGATTCAGCTTCCCACGACCGATGACAAAAGGCTCAATGCAATAACCAATAATATGAGAACCCGTCTCAATGAAAGCCTTACCTTAGAAGATACGGCCAGATTTTCCGGGATGAGCGTCAGAAGTCTGACCAGATTGTTTCAGACCAAACTACACATTACTTATATCCAGTATTTAAAAATGCTGAGGATCATCAAAGCCATGGAATTGATCCACGACACAGATTTGAATATGACAGAGATTGCCTATGAGGTCGGGTATTCCAATATTGCAGCTTTCAGCAACAATTTCCAGCAATTGACAAACATGAGGCCAACCGAGTTTAAATTGAGATAAAAAACAGTGCTTTTTATGTCTTTAACCTTTAGGTGTTTAAAGAGCCTTTACAAAATCCAATACTCATGCTTCCATTTCATTCGCGGACTGCTCTAAACTACAGAGCGCATATCTGAAAGTCTGTGTTTACAGCACTTTTCAGTTTGACATTTTCCAATAAACAAAGTCCAAAATATTTATTAGAATGTGCATCAGCGGGCGTTTTGCATACTGCTAAATCATAATTCCTGAAGGGGTACAAAAGGGTACAACAAAAAAGTTGTACTTGTAGAGACTGCATTTGTATTGTTCCTTTGACCTGTAAAATAAATCATATCTGATCCTGATAAACTTGATTTATAGAAATGAGAAAAATGTCGAATGATAAATGGTGAAATTATGTTTACAAACATTTCATGGGGCAGCTTCCTTACCGCTGTAGTTGTGGTAACGGCGATCTGGTACTCAGCAGTAATAATTAAATGCTACAGCAGGGAGCTAAAAAAAATCTTGTCAGGCGAAACGAAAATCATGCTTCCTTTTTTTAACAACACCAAAAAAGAGCATACAGTCCGGAATACTATCAAATCTTCTTTTTCCGGATCTTTCGAAACGCTGGAAGATGCTGAACAGCTTTCCATAAGAATTGAGCAGGCAGCTGCAGAAAGCGCCGAAAAAGGTTTATCAAAAGAGCAGTTTCAAAACTATGTAAGCATGCTTCTGGAAGAATACCCCTATGTAAAAATTTCTTCTCTAAAGGAAAACATCAATAAACTGATGGTTTCAGAATCTAATAAATATCCGCAGCTCCAGCTTACACTCAGCGAAGCGGACAGTCTTTGGGAAGGACCTGTTTTCTAAAAATCCAGCAGAGGAATCATCCCTGTTCTCTCTTGTGCGGTATGGCTTTATGTGACAAAGAAATAGAGCTGTAACGGCGGTATTCCTCTGCTTTTTGATATCAGAATAACTTTAAAAATGATGTGTGATGAAAAAATGTAAATGGAAATTAAAGAGTTTTTGCAGAAAAAATAAAATGCTTATCGGTTCGTCTTTTTTACTGCTGATAGTTAACGGAATCGTTTACGCGCAGGACGGTGTAGCCGGCATTAATGAAGCCAACCAGAAAGTGAGAAGTTATTTTGATGCGGGCACTGAACTCATGTACGCAGTAGGTGCCATACTCGGCCTTATAGGTGCTGTCAAGGTATATCAGAAATGGAATGCGGGAGATCCCGATACAGGAAAGGTTGCCGCTGCCTGGTTTGGGAGCTGTGTATTTCTAGTTGTGGTGGCAACGGTAATTAAATCCTTTTTCGGCGTTTAGCCAATAATCAGCCATGAGCAATAGTGTTTACCAGATTAATAAGGGAATCAATCAGAGTATTGAATTCAAAGGGCTAAAGGCACAGTACATCTGGTATCTTGGAGGAGGCGTTGTTGCACTTATGATTGTCTTTGCTATTATGTATATCATCGGCCTCCCTTCCCTTATATGTATTGGTTTGATTGGAACAGCAGGAGCATTTCTTGTCTTCAAGATTTACAGCATGAGCAATAAATACGGTGAGTATGGAATGATGAAAGCGCTTGCAAGAAAACAGATTCCAAAATGTATTAAAGTTTACAGCAGAGCTATTTTCAGAAAGACATAGCTAAAGAACGTTAACAACCAAATGAAGAGGAAATGGAGAAGAGGATGGAAAATCAACTGCCGATTATGGCGGTGGAACACAATTGTATTTTATCAAAGCAGGGAGATGTAACAATAGTTTTTAAAGCAGAACTGCCCGAGATTTTTACTCTGTCGGACCAGGAGTATGAAGCTTTTCACCAGTCATGGATTAAAGCCATTAAAGTTCTTCCAAAGTTCTGTGTATTTCATAAACAGGACTGGTTTATAGAAAGCACCTATAAAGCTGATTTCTTGGGAGATGACAGCAGTTTTTTAACCCGAAGCAGTGAACGTTTTTTCAACGAAAGACCTTTCTTAGAGCATTCCTGCTATATCATGCTGACCAAGAAACCGCAGGGAAGAAAGAGTTCAAGTTCGCTTTTTTCTAATCTGCTCAGAAGCTCCATTGTTCCCGAAGATGCTATAAGCCCGCAGCTTCTTGAGGATTTTACAGATGCCTGCGGACAGTTCAAGAGAATTATGGAAGACAGCGGATTTGTGAAGCTGACCCGATTAAAAAATGAAGCGCTTAAAAGCAAAAGCAGAAAAATTGGCCTGATCGAAAAATACTGCTTCTTAGCTGAAAGGGAGGATTCATTTGTTTTTAATGATATCAAATTTGATGAAGGTTTAGCAGTCGGCGACAAGCACTGCCAGCTCTTCACTCTGGGAGATGCTGCAGATCTGCCGGGGTTATGCGGATCACGAATCAACTTTGACTGTTATTCGACGGATAAAACCAAGTTCAGTGTCGGCTTTGCCTCCACTCTCGGCCAGCTCTTATCCTGCAGCCACATTTATAATCAGTATCTGTTTATTGAAGATGCCCAGAAAACAATCCAAAAGCTGGAAAGCAAAAGATTAAGGCTTCAGTCTTTATCAGCCTACAGCAGGGAAAATATGATTGCAAGAGATGCGACCAATGATTTTCTGAACGAAGCCATATCCCAGCAGAGACTGCCGATTAAAGCACATTTTAATGTGCTGTGCTGGAGCACCGATAAGGAAGAGCTTAAGGATATTAAAAACAAAGTCTCCTCTGCCCTTGCCCAGATGGACGCGGCAGCGAAGCAGGAAACTGTTGGAGCCCCTCAGATTTACTGGGCCGGAATGCCGGGGAACGCGGCGGACTTTCCCATGAATGACACTTTTGATACCTTCACTGAGCAGGCTGTGTGCTTTCTCAATATGGAGACAGGCTACAGATCATCGCTGAGTCCCTGCGGGATAAGACTAGGCGACCGTCTGACAGGAAAACCTGTCCACGTGGATATCAGCGATGAACCTGTTAAAATGGGAATCTGCACGAACAGAAACAAATTCATTCTGGGGCCCTCGGGAAGCGGCAAGTCCTTTTTTACCAATCATATGGTGAGAAGCTATTACGAACAGGGAACCCATATTGTACTGGTGGATGTCGGTCACAGCTATAAGGGGCTCTGTGATATGGTCAGCGGCTATTATTTCACCTATGATGAAAAAAATCCCATCCGTTTTAATCCCTTTTATATTTCAGAGGGAGATAATCTGGATACCGAAAAAAAAGAAAGCATTAAAACCCTGCTGCTGGCACTCTGGAAAAAAGATGATGAAACTTTTAACCGAAGCGAGTATGTGGCGCTTTCCAATGCACTTCAGCTCTATTATGAAAAGATGGAAATTAATGCTGCTGTCTTTCCCTGTTTTAACAGCTTTTATGAATTTTTAAAAGATGATTTTGTTTCCATACTGGAAAGCGATAAAGTAAAAGAAAAAGACTTTGACGTAAACAATTTTCTTTACGTGCTGCGTCCTTATTACAAAGGGGGCGAGTTTGACTATCTTTTAAATGCAACAGAAAATCTAAACCTGCTGAAAGAGAGATTTATTGTATTTGAGCTCGACAATATCAAAGACCATCCGATTCTTTTTCCAGTGGTAACCATAATCATCATGGAAGTCTTTATCAATAAGATGCGCAAGCTGAAAGGCATCCGAAAAATGATTTTAATTGAAGAAGCCTGGAAAGCTATTGCCAAGGAAGGGATGGCAGAATATTTACGGTATTTATTTAAGACCGTTCGTAAATTCTTTGGGGAAGCTATAGTAGTGACCCAGGAGGTTGAAGATATTATTTCTTCACCTATAGTGAAACAGGCCATTATCAACAACAGTGACTGCAAGATCCTGCTGGACCAGAGCAAGTACCAGAATAAATTTGACCTGATACAGGAACTTTTAGGCCTTACCGACAAAGAAAAAGCACTGGTGCTTTCGGTAAATAAAGCCAATGATCCCAATAGAAAATACAAAGAAGTTTTTATCTCTCTGGGAGGAATGCTTTCAAAGGTTTACAGGACAGAGGTCTCGCTGGAGGAATATCTTGCCTATACAACTGAGGAAAGTGAGAAAGTAAAAATGAATGTTTTCGCCCAAAAATTCGGCGGTGACATCAAAAAGGGAATTGCCGCTATGGCTCAGGAAATGCGAAATGGAAATTAATTACAAAGAAAAATGAAAACAAAAATTGCAGCCTGCCTGATCTGCCTGCTGCTAATCAGCACTCCGGCAAGACCGGCTGAAAAAACTGCGGTACTGCCTATTCTTGAAATAGTAAAAGCAGTAACCAAAAAAGTAATTAAAGCAATTGATCTGCGGATTCAAAAACTGCAGAATAAAACGATATGGCTTCAGAACGCGCAGAAGCAGGTCGAAAATGTCCTGTCTAAATTAAAACTCGACGAAATCTCAGACTGGACTCAGAAACAGAAAGATCTCTACAAAGGATACTACGAAGAGCTGGCCAAAGTAAAATCCATTATTACTTATTATCAGAGGATAAAGGAAATTACAAAAAAACAGACAAGGCTTGTTGAAGAATATGAAAGAGCCTGGAACCTTTTTCGAAAAGACACCCATTTTAAAGAAAGTGAGATTCTGTATATGGAACGTGTCTACTCAGGGATTCTGGAAGAAAGCGTAAAGAATATTGACCAGATCTTTTTGATACTGGACTCATTTACCACTCAGATGAGCGATCTGAAAAGACTTGAAATTATCAATAAAGCCGCAGACCAGATTGATGCCAATTACGATGACCTTACGCTTTTTAACAAGCAGAACATGCTGCTGCGCCTGCAGCGGGCTAAAACGGAAGCAGATGCAGACCGTGTAAAACAATTTTACGGAATTCCATAATTTAAAAACAATCATCATGAAAAAACTGTTTTTTATATTCTCGCTGCTTATCATTTTCCCTCTGGGAATGCAGGCTCAGGCTAAACAGCGTAAGGAACTCCTGCTTCAGATCGCCGCGCTTCAGGTGTATATCGACTATGCTAAAAAAGGATATTCCGCTGTTTCAAAGGGGCTCAATTTTATCGGTGATGCAAAAAAAGGCGAACTAAATCTGCACAGTGATTATTTCACATCGCTTTTAAAAATTAATCCAAAAGTCAAAAACTATTATAAAACTGCTGAAATTATTTCAATGCAGTTCAAAATAATGAAAATCTGTAAAAGGACTTTAGCTGATTTAAAAAACGCAGATTTATTTCACGGCAGCGAACTGGATTACATACAAAGGTCGTTTGAAAGACTGCTGCAGAACTGCGGCGGCACTCTGGAACAGCTTCTGGCAGTCACTACCGATGCCAGCTTAGAACTAAAAGACGACCAGAGAATTGAACGTATTGACTCTCTTCATGAAACAATGCTGGAAGATTACAATTTCTGCATCTCTTTCAGCAGTGACGCCAATCTGCTGTCTGTATCCAGGACAGCAGCAAAGAAGGACTCTAAAAATGTAAATGCTGTTTACGGATTATAATCTAATGGCCATGAAAAAAATATTGCTTTTAGGGCTGATCATCTGCTTTTCGATTATTCCTGAGAAAGCACATGCACAATCAGCTGAGATACAGCAGCTGATCCTCAATATTGAAAAACTGTCGCAGTTCAAAAAGATTCTAAGGGATATGAAAAAGGGATATGAATTGCTTTCAGGAGGATACAAGACGGTTAAAGATATGTCGGAAGGAAACTTCAGCCTTCATAAAACCTTTCTGGATGCCCTGATGCAGGTCAGCCCGATGGTAAAAAATTACAAAAAAGTCACAGACATTATCAATTATCAGATCCTGCTGGTAAAGGAAAGCCGCAACGGACTTAGCAGATTCTCAAAAAGCGGGAACTTCAATGAAAAGGAGATAAAATATTTTGAGACAGTTTACGGCAATCTGCTTAACCTCAGCCTGCGCAATCTTGATGAACTTACGATGGTGGTTACAGCAGACAAGCTGAGAATGTCGGATGATGAACGGCTTGAAGCAGTTGATGCTATTTTTCTTGAGATGCAGGATAAACTGGTGTTTCTGCGGGACTTTAATGCTACTTCTAACATACTGCTGCTGCAGCGGGCAAAAGAAAGAAATGATGTGCAGGCTTCTGAGACTCTTCGATAACTAAAGAATAACAACAATATGAAACTCTCATTAAAAAACAAAAATAAAATTCTTTCTGCAATTCTGTTCCTGCTTCCTCTTTTGACAAGGGCGCAGGGATTAGGCGATGATATGCAGAGCCTTCATTCCGTATTGGACCAGCTCTACGATGAAATGATGCCTTTGTGCAGCAATCTTCTGGCTGTGGGACAGGGAATCGCAGGATTCGGCACAATCTGGTATATCGCCTCCAGAGTGTGGAGGCACATAGCAAGCGCCGAGCCGATTGATTTCTATCCGCTGTTCCGTCCCTTTGTAATCGGATTCTGCATCATGATTTTCCCATCTGTTCTTGCTCTTATCAACGGAGTTATGAAGCCTACAGTTACGGCAACTGCCGCTATGGTCACAGGCTCCAATAATGCAGTTGCAGTTCTCTTAAAAGAAAAGGAAAAGGCAGTTAAAGAAACAGATCCCTGGAAAATGTATGTTGGTGCAGCGGGTGCCGGGGACAGGGACAGATGGTATAAATACACCCATGAAGGAGCCGACCCCTCAGATGAGAGCATGCTGGCAGGAATTGGTAACGACATCAAGTTTGCAATGGAAAAGGCTTCCTACAGTTTTAGAAACTCAGTCAAGGAATGGCTGAGCGAGATCCTGAGAGTTTTGTTCGAGGCCGCGGCCTTATGCATTGATACTCTCCGGACATTTCAGCTGGTTGTCCTCTCTATACTGGGGCCGCTCGTTTTCGGAATAGCTGTCTTCGACGGATTCCAGCATACGCTTACTGTCTGGCTGGCAAGGTATATCAATATTTATCTGTGGCTCCCGGTTGCTAATATTTTTGGCAGCATTATAGGCAAGATTCAGGAACTGATGCTCAAACTGGATCTTTCACAAGTGCAGGCTGCGGGAGATACTTTTTTCAGCAGGACCGATATGTCTTACCTTATTTTTATGATAATCGGCATAATAGGATATTTCACTGTCCCCTCTGTTGCCAACTACATTGTCCATGCAGGAGGCGGCGGAGCCCTGTCCCAGAAAACCACGACCCTTTTCAGCACCTCAGCAATTTCAGCGGTATCTAAAACATCACAGGGAACCGCAATGGTTCTGGATTCAATGGGAAATGCCGCTGGAAGGATGTCGCAGAGCATGTCTTCTGCCTCCTCCTCTGCTCCTTATTTTGAGGAGAAAGGAAATTATATGAGCGACAGGCTCAAAGGAAATTCAAAACAAACTTAAATAACCGGCTCATGTTCACTAAAATGAAAAATATAGATACTGCATTTAAATATGTGAGGGGATTTACCATGCTGGTTATTATATGCTGCGCTGTGATCTGCTGCTACACTTTAAGCAGAAGTTTTCAGACTGTAAGCCGCATGCAGGATAAAGTATATATCCTGGCGGCAGGAAAAGCTCTCGAAGCCTATGCGTCGGACAGAAAGGATAATGTGCCTGTTGAAGCGAGGGATCATATTAAAACTTTTCACCAGTTTTTCTTTACCCTGGACCCGGATGATAAGGTAATCAAGTCCAATGTTACTAAAGCTCTTTATCTGGCGGACGAAAGCGCTAAAAGAATTTATGATGACCTGAAAGAAAACGGCTTTTATTCCGGGATTATTTCGGGCAATATAAGCCAGACCATCCAGATTGACAGTGTAACTGTCGATACACGGGACTATCCCTACCGCTTTAAATGTTTCTCTCGGCAGAACATCATCAGAACCACCAGCATTTTAAAAAGAAGCCTGATTACCGAAGGAAGTCTTCGCAATGTATCAAGAAGCGACAACAATCCGCATGGTTTTTTAATAGAACGTTTCAATACGATTGAAAACCGGGATTTAACTGTTGAAAACCGAAAATGACGGGTTATGAAATCACTGTTTAAAAAACGAGAAATCCCTTTTACATACCATAGGCACTATCTCTCTGCACAAAAGAAATGGGCAGAAAAAATGAGTGGTCTTACTGAAGGGTGTTCAAAGAAGAAGCTCATTTTGCTCCTGATTCTATTCATTGTTATATCTGCAGCTTACCTTCTCTACAACATATATACTGTTTTTTCAGAAAAGGAAACACAACAGGCAAAAATTTCAGAACAGACTTCAAAAATTAAAATAATCCATTAAACCTAAAAACATGGAAAACAAGACGATATCAATTAAAGAAGCTAAAAAACGTAAAATGCTTATGGCTCTGCCGTTAATAACACTTCCTTTTATCACCATTCTTTTTTACACCCTTGGAGGAGGAAGAATGGAAGCGACAGCGGCTGAAAATGAAATAAAGAAAGGATTTAATTTTAAACTCCCGCTGCCTAATTTCAAGGAAGATTCTTCTTTGGATAAAATGAGCTACTATGACCAGGCGGCGGTAGATTCCATCAAACTTCAGGAGCAGATCAAAAAAGATCCGAACTATTCCAATCAAAAAGTTCTGGAAGAATCCTTAAAAGAGTTTTCAGATCCGGATTTTGCCTCCCAGAGTTTTTCAAAAAAGGGAACTGGTTTGAATGCAGTGATTCCGCAGGACAGAAACGAGCAGAAAATCTATGAAAAACTGCAGCTGCTCCAAAAAGCGATCAGTGAGCCTGCACCAGTTAAAAATTACGGCCAGGATATGAGAGAGTTCGAAAACTACGGCTCATCAAATGAAGTATCTGCCCAGATTAAGAACTTGGAACAGATGATGTCCGCAATGGCCGAAACTCAGCCCGACCCGGAACTGCAGCAACTGGGAGGAATGCTGGAAAATATTCTGGATATCCAGCATCCTTCAAGAGTGCAGGAACGTTTAAAACAGAATTCCGAACAAAAAAAAGGAAAAGTTTATTCCGCAGTCCCTAAAAAAACGGCAGACAATATTACTTCTCTCCAAGAAAATGCAATACCTGGAGAGTCCTTTAAATTGAATGCTTTTTTCACGGCAGATGAGGATTTTAATCCAGATCATCAGCAGAATGCACTTGAAGCCGCCGTGCACGAAACACAGACCATTGTAAATGGATCTGTGGTTAAACTAAGGCTCTCTGCCGATATTACGCTTCAGGGAACAACAATACCGAAAAACACTTTTTTATACGGCATGGCGGCATTGAAAGGTGAAAGGCTTGAAATAAAGATAGAAAACCTCCAGCATCATGGTTCCATTTTCCCGGTGCATCTCTCGGTCTTTGATATGGACGGTATTGAGGGCATATATATTCCGGGTGCCATTAACAGGGATGCGGCTAAGGCATCTGCCGACCGCTCCATTCAGACAATAGGACTTACCGGCATTAGTGATTCATGGGGAGCGCAGGCTGCCGGAATGGGCATTGAGGCGGCCAAAAGTCTTATGAGCAAAAAGGTAAAACTCATAAAAGTTGTGGTAAAAGCAGGATACAAGGTGCTGTTGTATGATGAAAAACAAAAGAATTTAAAACCATAAAATAGAATAAGATGAAAAGAATTAATTATTTGTTTTTAATGAGTCTGCTGCTAGTTTCTGTTTGGGCTTATCCCCAGCTAAAGAGCAGGGAAACTGTTTTTTATCAAGACCGCTATAAAAATCTTCAGATCGGCTATTCGAAGACCACCAGCATCGTTTTTCCCTACCCGATTAAAAGCATCGATAAAGGCAGTGCTGATGTGCTGGTGCAGAAAGCCAAAGGGGTAGAGAACATTCTGCTGGTAAAAGCCGCAAGACAATATTTTTTCCAGACTAACCTGACAGTGGTTACATCTGATGCAAAATTATATGTCTTTGTACTGAATTACGACGACAACTGCCCTGACCTGAATATAAAAGCAGAAAATGCTGCCGCGGCGAGTAAGGATGTATTATTCACTTTAGAGAACGAAAATCAGAAAAAAATAGAACAGTCTGCTTCACTGGCATTATCAAAAAAAATAAAGACCAGCGGCTTAAAAAAATCTAAGTTTCAGATAAAACTGGAGGTCAGCGGCATTTTTATACATGAGGATGTGCTGTATCTGCGCGTAGTATTTGAGAATAAGTCAAAAATTAATTACGATATCGACCAGCTGCGTTTTTTCATAAGAGACCAGCGAAAATCAAAACGAACTGCCTCGCAGGAAATTGAGATCCAGCCGCTGTACTGCACTTCATCAATTGCGGTGATTCCTGATAAATCTGAAGTAGTAAAAGTTTTTGCACTGGAGAAATTTACCATTCCAGACAATAAGCTTTTAACGCTCCAGCTGCTTGAAAAAAATGGCGGCAGGCATTTGGAAGCCAGCATTAAAAAAAATCTGGCCGATAAAGTAATCCCGCTGCCATAATCCCGGCACCATCCTAAAAAACTAAAAAAGCAGCTTATGAATATAAATATAAATGAAACCGAAACGCTGTTAAGCTTTGCAGAGGAAATGGCTTCACTAGGCTATCGCTATGCGGTGCACCCTGTTAATCTGCCGGCTGACTGCGATAACATTGCTTTTTTCAGGACATCAATGGGCGCGGAGGACCATTGTCTCGCAGGAAGGAATGATATCGACTATTTTAAGAGCGTGCCGATAGATTCGTTTATAAATGACTTAAAGAAAGTCATGCAGAGCGGAATTGATCTGTACAGCAATCAGAAACTTGATCTTACGGAGTTTGTCCGTCCGGCATGAGAAAACAAGCAATTACCAGAAAACAACTTAAATACAAACATTATGAATGAGACTAATTTAAATTACCTGAAAGACCAGCTGAAATATACTGGATTTGGAGAAACTTTCGATGCTGAATTGAGAGAAAACATGCTGAAAGGAGAGAAGGATTTTAAAATCATGCACACCGGCATTATCAACAATGGCGTTCCAAACAGAGATACCGTAACGGTTGAGCTGAACTTCAAGAAGTCAGACCAGACTGATATGTACTTTTTTAATTCCTATCGTGTGAATCTTCAGAAAGAAGAAAACAAGCCGGGACTGCAGCAGAACTTTTACATCAATAATGATGCAACCAGCATTACACTCAAAGAAGCCTATAATTTAATGGAAGGCCGTTCGGTGAATAAAGATCTTAAAACTAAAGAAGGAGAAAGCTACAATTCTTGGTTAAAATTCGATTTTAAACAGACAGATAATTCCGGAAATTTTAAGATTAACCATTACCATCAGAATTACGGCTATGATCTGAAAGCCAGTCTTGAGAAGCATTCCATAAAAGAACTCAATACGCCGCAGTACAAGGAAGACCTTATGAACTCACTTAAAAAAGGAAATCTTCAGTCTGTGACTTTTGTTGTCAGCGGCGTTGAAAGCAAAATGTTCGTGGAAGCAAATCCGCAGTTTAAGACTCTTAATGTATATGATGGAAACCTCCAGCGCATCAATCATCGAGAAAGCAAGGAAGAGAAAAAATCAGAAGGAAAAAAAACATCTGAAAAACAAGCTGACAAAAAACAGTCTGAGAGCACTGACGAGAACAGTGAAACCCCTTCGGCGAACAAACCAAAAAAAAGAAGACAGCAGTCTAATTCGGTTTAGAGATTTAAAAATAATTAAAGTTTAGATGATGAACCCGCAGTTTCCCGCAAATAGAGCAGAAATGGAATTCAGCCAATGGAAAGTAAGAGAGGAGCGTTTCAATACGCTGTTTTCAATTACCCCGGCTGAAAACAAATCTTTATTGGCTGAGAAACTGCGGCAGTTCGAGAGAATCAGAACGAAATACAGATCTTCAAAAAATATTGAGGAGCAGCATACGCTTCGAATCCTTAAAATGGAGATCCATAGGATGTCCAAACAATTGTATCCAAGTCTCATTTCACGTATTCTGAGGAAAATAATCACCAGCGCGCAAAATCAGCTTTCACTCCGCAGTGAGGCAAAAAAAGAAGAGATAAACTTCAATTCGCTTAATGAGAAAGTACAGCGCATCGGCTTTCCTGATTTATCCAAAAAAATTAAAAATCTTATCAACAAAGAACAGGAAAATTTCAGCGTGCCTCTATCCTGCTGCATTAATGAAAAAGAAAAGATCAATCATACTCTCTGATTTTCAAAAAATGCTGAAGGCAATTTTGAACTCGATGGATTTAAAAGCAGCCTGCAGAATAATTCTGCACCAGAAGACAAAAGGGAATATTACTTTAAAAATGGTCTGGAAAACAATTTTAAGCTCAATGAAGTTTATAATTTATTGTCAGGCCGCTCTGTAGAGCATAACCAATCATGGTTCCAGCTCGACTTTAATGATAAAGACGCTTCGGGCAGTTATCACTTAAAAGAATTTCGAAATGAATATGCTTATGATTTAGAAAAGACTTTAAAGGCTATTGCTTTAAAAGAGATATCCAATCCATATGAAATGGAGAAACTGAAAAATACTTTAAGGCAGGGTGACAGAGTATCTGCTGTGCTGATTAAAAATGGACGGGAAAATCAGGTTTATATAGAGGCCAATCCGCAGTTTAGATCAATGAATATCTATGACCCGTATTTAAGGAAAGCCGAAACAGCTTCATCAAAAAAAGAAACAGAAACATTACCGAAACAATCTGTCCAAAGAGCAGTAAAATCTAAAATACAGCAGTGATGGAACAATTAAACCCTTTAACGGAATTCTTTAGATCGATAGAAAAAGATCATCGCATCAGCATTACCCATATTGGAATTTTTGCGGCACTGCTTCAATTCAGGGCAAATGAAGGCAACATCAATCCTATCAGAGCCTACAGGCATGAAATTATGAAAATAGCAAAGATAACCGGCCCTGTCACGTATCACAGGTGCATAAATGATTTGAATGAATACGGTTATATAAACTATATCCCCAAAAGAAACAGAAACCAGAAAAGCGTCATTTATTTTCTTGTTTAAAAGCGTAGCTGCTATTTTTTGGCTGCAAAAATAACTTTTACTATTGTCTGCTGTTCCATTGAAGTCAGAAATTGGCTTATTCCAAATTGTCTATTTAACTTTTTAGCCCCGATTGCTTCGCCAGTTCGCTTCGCTCGTGTGCAGCGGAAATCCTTCTGTGCCGGGGTTCGGCGCAGAAGATTAGAGCGCATAGCGGGAAAAAGCTCCTGAAAAACAACATTAAACCTAAAATAATACAACCGGCCCCGCCGCGTACCACAGGTGCATAAAGGATTTAAATGAATACGGCTATATAAACTATATCCCCAAAAGAAACAGAAACCAGAAAAGCGTCATTTATTTTCTTGTTTAAAAGCGGAGCTGCTATTTTTTGGCTGCAAAAATAACTTTTACTATTGTCTGTTGTTCCATTGAGGTCAGAAATTGGCTTATTCCAAATTGTCTGTTTAACTTTTTAGCCCCGATTGCTTCGCCAGTTCGCTTCGCTCGTGTGCAGTGGAAATCCTTCTGCGCCGGGGTTCGGCGAAGAAGATTAGAGCGGATAGCGGGAAAAGCTCCTGAAAAACAACATTTAAACCTAAAATAATATAACCTACCCCCTGATCACCTGACCGCTGTTCTATAAATCCAGCCCCTTATGCTGTAAAAAAAAACGGTCCTGTCACGTATCACAGGTGCATAAAGGATTTAAATGAATACGGTTATATAAACTGCGTCCCTAAAAAAAATAGAAACCAGAAAAGCGTCATTTATTTTCTTGTTTAAAAGCGGAACTGCTATTTTTTGGGTGCAAAAACTAGAACCGTTTTTTATAAATGTTTAGTAATTTAAATTTTGTGGCAAAATCGTGGCACTTGCAGTTTTAGGAAACGATAAGCATAGTAAAATCAAGGCCTAAGGAGCTTAGGTTCGAAACTGTATACAATTTTGATCATGAGTATTCAGTTTAAAACTGCCATTATTGTATGGCTCTTTAAAATCCATCTTTACCCCCGGACTACTGCTCCTTAAATAAGACAAAAGCATACCGCCTCCGCCTCTTTAATAAAAGAAAAGGGAAGCAACGGGGATACTGCGGATAAAGGGCATTAAGGAAAAAAGCAGACAGCACGGGCTTGAATTCCCTAAGATGGCAGCTTCGGTTCAAGACTTTCAATCTTTCCTATAGAAACATAAAAAACCGCGGCTTCTGGGTCGCGGCTGGAAAAATTGGATGATTTGATTTGTGATATCTGCCCGCATCAAAAAAATGACTTTTAAATTTTTATGTTATAAAAAATTATACATCAATTTTATGAGTACCGCATGCAGCTGAATCAGTATAAAGCTGGTAAATGTAACTTGTGCTGTTCTCATTGTTCCTTTTTATACCGTCCATTTAAAATTAACTACGAAATATAAATACACCTTAAATTATAATTATTTGATAATACCGTATAAATACGTTATGCCACAATTTGCATAAGTTTTAAATTCGTAAGTAACTAAACAACAACAATCTAAACCATGAAACAAAAAATTATAAATGCTGTAGAGGAGCTTAAAAACCTGCCTGGCAGCTCAGAAAAAACAATTAAGTTTGAGCATCATGCTTTACAGAACAAAGGTGTAAAGGGAGAAGTTACCCTTAGTAAAGAGGGTACAATTAATCTTCTTCTTACTGAAGTTAAAGGCTATAGTCCAGCCTACATTCATAAGGCTGCTAATTCATACTTTAAGCAGGCAATATTATCAGAACCTGCAACTGGCAGCATTTTATGGACAAAACCGGATAAAACACCCCATATTATAGGACAGAATTACACTTTAAACAGCGGTTATTATTACTACGGTGTAGGAGAAACCCCTTATATAGACTGCAACGGACGCCCATTATTTCACGATGTTGTGGCTGAATATCTAGGAGAAAAACCCGGCAGCTGCAAACCCGGTACTGGTCGTGAATATAAATTATTTAAAATTGTATAGAGCCATGAAAATAAAAATCTACTTTATCTGCATTGCCAGCCTGATATATCTTACAGGCTGTAAAAGCCCTAAACCAGTTTTTAGCAACCTTCATCATAATGAATTTGGCTATGAATCAACAACAAGCCCTGTAATTGATGTAAGGGTTGGTGTACTGCCTTATAAGGCTTCTGCTCAGCCGGAAGAGAAGCCTAAACAATTATGGGAACTGCAGGACAGCCTGCCGCATCACCTGTTAAAAGTAGTCAGCAGTAAAACTCAGAAACCCGAAGATATTATTGCCTTAATGTCTAAGCCAATAAATGCTAAGAAGGATAGTGCGCCTCCAGAATTGCCAACTGAGTTTACTGAATACAAGGTCCGCTTGGCTTTTTCTAACATAAAAAGGTATTTTACAGATAAGAGGTTCACACATCCCAATACCAGACTTGCTTATTTAAACACTTACATAAGCATTCCAACAGGGGAAAACAGGATCGCTTTCAAAAGTATTGATAAATTGGAAAACGAATTTGAGGAAGTTGAACTCGGTAATTTATCACGAAGCAACTCGGTTACTTTTAATTCAAAACTTACTGCTACAGGACAAATTGGAAGCAGCATCGACAATACAAGTACAGTTTCTTCAGAAAACAGCAACAGCTCAAAGTCTGGCAGCGAAAAAAAGGTTTATGATGAAGATGGAAACGTAGTAGGCACGATTAATAGTTCGGGAGATCTAAACGGTGCAAAGAAATCCAATAATACAACAACTACAAAAAATGGTGCCTCAGCAAATGTCACAGGTGAGATAGGCTATGTAAATGCAGAAACTTTGAATGAAGCACGCCTTGTTAAACTACAGAGGATGAAAGCAGGATTCTCATTTTCTCCTAATGAAATCGTAGTATCGCAGGAAGGCAGACAGAATGCAGATATTTCATTAAATGTCTTCGTAGACGCAACCCTTAAATTTAAGGGCTCGGACTTAACTGATGAGAAAAACGTCTATACTTTCAAGAATTTGTTTGACGAGAGCTACCAGCCTGTCTCGGCAAACGATCTTTCATTTGGCCGCAGGACTGTAAGTTATGTGAAATGCGTCGACAGCCAGCCTTTACTGCTCAAAGTGAAATACGAAGGTGAACTAAGGGCTGTTGAAAATCTAAAAGAACAAACAGGGGAAAATTCCCTGGAATATGACGACAAAGTCACTATGTACCATCTTCCTATGAAAGATGGAGCCGATGCCCTAATAGATCCTATGTTATTTTGTAAATATGTATACCGTATTAGCGCAAAAGATGCCCTTGGCAACACTGTTATTCTTAATATTTCATGGAAAAAAGAAGAAGAACTAGATTTGTTTTCAGATGACAAGCCTGAAGAATTTTTAAAATGGATCAAACTACAGATTGCCAAGGAAGATCCGAAAACTCTTAGTACCAATAAATTTGAGATTTATTTCGAAGTTTCCGGCACTAAAAAAATATACGTTGCTAAAAACAAGATGACATCTGAAGATTTCAAAAAACTAAGACAGCTAAAAGATTTAAATATTGAAGCACGCTCTTAACATAACTCCCCCCGCAGCAATAAACCGCAAAGGCAGACAAAAACCGAATAAAAATGAGCATTAAGCTCTTCGTTAGAACTCCTTCCAACAAACAGTATATGTTAAGAACAGAATTAAAGGAAACTATTTTTAAATAAGATAATAAATTTATAATTTATGAAATATACACTCACAAATCGCGTAATATTATTGCCATTAGTTACAATATTATTTTCTTTTTGCTGTTCAAAAAACGCTCATAAGGGGACAGACAGTAAAATTGATGTAACCGCGGAATCTACAGGTTCTTCACAATGCGATTACGGCATAGATCTTTTCAATAAACAGGCAGCAGGCAACGTGATCAAAGATATAAACTTAGTTTATTCTAAAAACAATGCAATACCTGATGATTTAAAAAAGGTTTACCCAGCTGCCAGGGATACATGGAACAGACTTTTAAAAGAAGTACAGCATAATTATACAAACTCCTACACGGTAACTTCTTTGGATAAGTTGACAAGTGAAGAAATTAGAGACTGGCGCAATAAAAATCTTAAGGATGATCAGGTTTTTTTCCTCCTTTTGGCTGAATATAGATATGGAGCATATCCTCATCAAACAAATGATCTGGAGAAAAAAGCAGGCTGGATAGAAAAAGCAGATCCGAAAAAAAGACTGGAGGCTTACATATCAAATGCGATTACGGGTAATTGTTATTCTTTGAGCAGTGAAAAAATAAGAAAAAAACTTAATCCTATTTTACTTCCTGACAATATCGAAGCGTGTTATCAGTAAATATTTCTGAAAAAGATCTAAAAAATTAATTAACTATCCTGGCTTTCCTGATTGAAACTGCTTTTCTGCAAAGATTTTGTAGCCTGCTGTTAAAGGGTTTCAAAGTAAGGTTTACGGATATACTGATCTATATTATTAAACAAACCTCCAAAATCAAACTTGGAGGTTTCTTTAATCTTTAGAGATCTAAGATCAAAAGATCGGTAAATAATTGAATCATTGATATAAAAACACAAATACCAAGACAATGGTAATTTATCTATCTGATTTCATCAATTAATAAGAGGTTTGCTAAATTATCTCTTGAAGTCTTATCAGGATCTGTTCGTAAATATTCAATATTATTCACTACTACTATACCAATATCTGATCCTCTGCTCCAGAATCCACCGGTATAATTGTAAACCGCGGTAGTTAAGGTATTTTTTTGTTTTAAAAGTGTAATTACATCATTTTTAGTCATAATTACTCCTTTTTTTAAACGACCTTTTTCTGATTCAGGAACATGTACCATAAGATGGGAAATATAGGATCCATTGGTCGTATATCGAACAGCTGTTACATAAAATGTACTCATAAAAATAAAAATTAAAGATCTCTGACATTATCAAATTAATTTTATAGCATCATCAGAGACTGGTTAATAAAAAGTCTAAAATTCATTTATATTTTATATTATCGCGATAATATAAAGTTGAATAAATATTGGTAACAAGTACTACAATAATAAATGATTGACAACAGGTATTTATACGTTTTTTTTGTACACTTTTTTTATAAAGCTACTACTGAAAATAATTCCAAATTATCTTTACTAATATATATGGGCGATCAAAGCATTATTAGTATTAAGGGCCTAATTAGTGTCCAGCACTAACTTTTCAAATTAATCATAACCTTTTTGTTTTAGCTCTGATATCCGTCATTCATTTTAACCAACTTAAAATGTTTAAAAATTAACAATTTGAGTTTTGAGTCACAATACCAAGGTCCATAAATTTTTAATTATTATTGGGTCTGAATGGGCAGTTTTCCAACACAAAACGGGGCTGATCAGCAGCCCTAGCCCCGATAGAAGCGGAAATCCTTCTGCGCCGGCGTTAGGCGCAGAAGATTGCTTCGCCAGTTCGCTAGCGCTCGGGTGCAGCAGATAGCGGGAAAAAGCTCCTGAAAAACAACATTAAACCTAAAGTAATACAACCGGTCCTGTTATGTATCACAGGTGCATAAAGGATTTAAATGAATACGGTTATATAAACTATATCCCCAAAAGAAACAGCAGCCGGAAAAGCGTCATTTATTTTCTTGTTAAAAGCGGAGCTGCTATTTTTTGGCTTGCAAAAACTAGAACAGTTTTTTATAAATGTTTAGCAATTTAAATTTTGTGGCAAAATCGTGGCACTTGCAGTTTTAGGAAACGATAAGCATAGTAAAATCAAGGCCTAAGAAGCTTAAGTTCTAAACTGTTTATCAAATAAAATTTTAGAAAAAAATCATGCTCTTCAAATATAGCCGAAGCGCATGATTTATTTTTTTTGAAAATACTTTACATCTCAAAATTATTGATCAGCTGCAGGTCTATTGATTTCTGCTGAATCGCATTATTTTTCAGCTCCTCGAAAATAAAGCATAGCAAATATTGGCGCTGCTACTGCATATAAAATGAGATATAGAAAATTCTTTTCAAATCCAACAGCTTTAAATACCATAAAAGAAAAAAAGGCTGTGGAGATAATTGCAATTACTGCTAAAAATAGCTGCATTTTCTTATATGCGTTTTCTCTATTTTTATCTGTAATTTCAAATGGATAATTAGCATATTCAGGCTTTTTTATTAAAAGCCCCATAACAGCCAGTATAAGAAGATTGACACCTGATGAAATCCACAATGAACTCTTAGAGCTATACCCATTCACCTTCCCTTTTATATCAAGATGGGAGGCAGCAATTTCAGGAATCTCTGAATAATGCAATAATAGCATCAGAATATAGATTAAAAATATCGACAAGCTAATTGCGTAAAGTATTATTATTTTTTTAGAAACCATAATTTAAAACTTATAGATTGATATGTGGGATATAGAAACAATATAAGCGCGGCGCAGATAGAAAAGAAAAATGAAAATATTCCATGATACAGTTCCGGATCATAAACTCCAAATGGTTTAAACATTAAAAGAAATAATAGAGTGATAAGAAATACAACAACAGAGCTTTTGATAAGATTTTCAAACTTATACCGCTGGGGATATTCAATTTCATTTCTCAAATGTTCTGTATTGATGTAGAATCGCATATTAAAAATTTATTTGGGAATAAAAATACAAAAAATAGAAAGCTTACAGCTTTTGGAACTATTTAGACTTGATAATATCTAAAAAAAGCAGAACAATTTGAAAAGTACTTCTATTTTTTTTGACTTAAATGGAATATTAACTTTTAATAAAACTATTTCAAGCTGTCAAAAAATGTAAAACAAAAAAAAGGGATGAACATATGTTCATCCCTTTTAAATTAAGTAAGTTTTCATAAGCCGCTGATAATTAATTCCTGCTCCATGCTTTCATTATTTCATCAATACTTTTCGGCAGCTTTTTCTTTTCATAAGAACTTTGAAAAGTTATAATTCGATCATTTGCCTTATCAATAATCCTGACTTTCTCAACAAATCCTCCATCTGTATCTTTAGATACAATTTTACTGATCTGAACAGGAAAATTTCTTGGAGTGTTCGATATGTAAGCTTCATATTTTAGTTCTGAATTATCGGCTTTTTTAAAACCAATGGCCAGCTTATATTTATTGCCGTTTAAAATCGTATCTTTAATCTTGATATCCTGCACACCTGCAAAAAAATCAACGTCCCTTTTTAAAAAACTTAATCCTTCTTTCTTGTTTTCTATACTCTCGCTTAAATAAGGTTTTTCATCAATCCCAATTTTTTTATAAGCAGCATAAATCCCTTTCTGTGTGTTTATAAAAAAAACATTTAAGGTATCTGCCCCTGTGAATTCTCCATTAAATCTTTTTAATTTAACATTAAATTCTAAAACATTCTTATTATTATCTATAGTTAAAATTGAAACAGGAGTCAGAGCTTCGCTGCCTTTACTGGACGAAATTTCACTCTGCAAAGTAATATAACCAGATAAATCTTCTCGATTTTGCGAGCAGGAAGAATTAATAAAAATCAGAAAAACGAAAAAGCAAAATTTATATAACATATAGTAGATTTATGGGTAAATTGTAAAAATACAATAATTATCGATTGGAGTGTCATACCAGCCTGTTACATGAAGGGTTCCCTGCACCTGCGACAAAATCTGATTTTGTGTCCCCACTATTCTTACATTTCCGGCACTATTAAATTCTTCCCATGATATTACCCCAAATGTCAGTCCTTCAAATCTTGTCCCGAAATGAGATACCTGTAAAACTTGAAACATATTATGTACAACATCTTCAAAGGATTTAATTCGCCACATTCCAAATGGGTTTTCTGCCACTTTCCATTCTACCCTTCTGTAAAAAAGAGTTCCAGCCATATCATCTGTCCTTAGTTCTCCCGGCTGGGCGCCTCCCGGAGTAGGAATAATTGCAGCCATTTGTTCTGGGCTGTAGGTATCCAGAGCTGCGGCTGTTATTGTTTCTGATTCATTAACATCAATTTTGTTCTTTTTACTAAAATTACTGACCAGCAGTTCTTTATCTTCTGATTTTGCTGATGTATAAGCATTTAAAAAGCTTTTTGCTTCCGATGCTGTTACATCTTTTTTTTCAGATGTAAAATTTTCTTCTGCACTATTATCACTGCTGCATGAAATGGCAGAAAAAAGAATTAAAAAAAAAGCAAAAATTTTAATCAAAATAAATTTCTTAATCATAATAATTGATTTATAGGTTAATTAATAATAAAAGTTTTATAAGTGTAACAAAAACAATTAACAACGCAATAAATTTCTCCATATTTTTCTTAAGAATTATCTTATATTATATAATCGTACATATTAATTACTTTTCCTGTATTTTTATTAATCTATAATTGCTTTATTGATAAATAAAAATCCGATTTATCAATTATCTGCCAGCCGTCACCAGAGCAACTGAAAGCCGAAACATACAAAATGGATTTTATTTTTCAGCCCCGACAGCAGTGGAAGTCCTTTTGCGCCCGAGTTCGGCGTTAAAGATTGCTTCGCCATATACACAATCTGAAAAGCCAGACAACAACAACAACAACAACAACAACAACAACAACAACAACAACAACAACAACAACAACAACAACAACAACAACAACAACAACAACAAACTGTGCCGAACTTGATGCATCAGGAAAATAAAAAAGCGGCCCGCAGCTTAACTCCCGACAAGAAAAAACGGTTTTAAGAGTAATGCACGCTAAAAAAAGCCGCAGCATTGCAATTATGCAATAATAATTCATCCTGACATAACAGAACCAGGTATAATTCCGCTAACTTTACCAGATAAACCATACATAAAAAAAATCAGGCATAGTATTGGAAGATTATGCTGATGGACAGCCCGTCTTATGCAGAGTGGTGATTAAACTTTCATAGGGCGGGTTTATATTTAAAACCCGCCGGGGAAAGTGAGCATTCATAAATAGGCCTTTCAGTTATTTATGAAGTCCTCAGTCAAAACAATCCAAAAACTGTTGAAATCCAAAAAAGCCATCCTGAAATAAGACGGCTTTTCCGGGCATATCTTCATCTGCTTTCTTTGGCAGTGAATCCTTTTTAAGATGTAAAAAAATACTCCCCCGCTCAAGGATCAATGCATCATTACAATTCTAAAAAATTACCCACGTCCAAAAGCAGCAGTTCTTTTCCTTTATCTGCAAATTTTTTCACAGATTCCCGGTGATTTATTTCAATGTAGGGATTGCTGTCATAATGGTATCCCAGAATTTTACTGCACTGCACAAAATCCGAAGCGGTTACAGCGTCTTCAACGTCCATTGTAAAATTGCCCCCGATTGGAAAAACGGCCAGATCCAGTCTGGTGCGCAGGGGGATCAGTTTCATATCATATGTCAGTGCCGTATCCCCGGCAATATAAATGCTTTTGGATCCGGTCTGTATTACAAAACCTCCGGGGTTTCCCCCGTAAGTGCCGTCGGGAAAACTGCTTGAATGCACGGCATTCACATATCTAAGGGTCCCGAAATCAAATTTCCAGCTGCCCCCATGATTCATATAGTGGGATTTAAAACCTTTCTTCTGATAATAAGTAGTGATTTCAGGGTTTGAAACGATAACCGAACCATTATTTCCTGCAATGGTTTGGGCATCTAAGACGTGATCGTAATGAGCATGGGTAAGCAGGATATAATCTGCTTTGAGCGAATTAATGTCGACTGCATCTGCCAGAGGATTCTCTGTTATGAATGGATCCACAATAATGTGTTTTCCTTCCGCTTCAATTCCCAGACAGGCATGTCCATAATATGTAATTTTCATCTGTATTGAATTTTATTGTTTTATTTCCAGTCAATATTCTTTTGCGCCCATTCTCTAGCCGAAGTGGTCCTGATTCCTTTCTGGGAATTATAGCTTGAATCAAAGTCCCAGGATACGCCTTTTCCTTCTCCAAAAACACTCCTGTACTTGTAAACGAAATTTGCGGGATCATTTTTTAAATCCTCAGCCAGCTCCTGTACATCAGAAATTGTGCGCTCAAATTTTTCTCCTGATAATGATTCCACAATATCGCCTAATTCCCCGTATGTGATAGTGTCGCCGGCTATGTGCACGACAGCGTTTTCTATTGCCGGCTTTTCGAAAAAGATTTCAGCTGTCAGCATCCCGATATCATCAGGAGTGGTAACCGTTACTGCATTATCGAGCCCCCCCAGTGCATTTACGACTTTTTTATCGAAATCCACAACACCAAAAAAAGGTTCGAACAGATAGCTGGTAAATAATCCCGTTGAGATAATGACCCACTTCACGGCACTCTGCGATCTGAGAAGCTCTCGAACGTCCAGCTGTTCATCAAATAAATCCTGGGCGCTGCCGCGGCCTATTACTTCAAAATCAACCCCAAACTGCCATGGAAAGTAACGTTTTACCCCCGCCTGCAATACTGCATCTGCCAGCCTCAGCTGAAATCCGCCGGCTCCGGTGCCATACCCTGTACAGGAGACAACAGCATCGTAATTTTTAAATATTGAAACTAATTCTGATACGGGGGCAGAAAGATCTCCCGCAAGCAATCTTACCCCCAGCGCTTTCAATTCGTCAACAGCCTGTTTCTTTTCAGATTCCTCCGATTCGATAGCTGCCTGACGAAGAAGCACTGTTATTGCTGTATTATTTTTTTCCGCTTTTTTTGCCATACTGCGGATCACCGGCATGCCCAGCTCGCCGGCTCCCAAAATTAAGACTGATGTATTTTCCATATTTTTTTTTATAAAATGTATTATTAATAGAGCATTTTTTTAATGCAGGCACTAAACCTTCCAAATGCTTTTCCAGCGGCAAAGTTATGGCAGATAAAGCTTGAAAAAAATAAGATACCTCGATGTATGTTACTAACCTTCAGGTTAGTTTTTTGAATGCCAGGCCCGAAATTTATAACTTTATATATAAATTAACATCGGCGCTTTTCTGCATTGTCAAACAGCAAAAAAAAAGGATGCCTGCTCTTTTTGCGGTTTGTTTTTTGAAAATGCATTTATCGCTTTTTGCCCTATCTTTGCAGCGCATATAGAGTATGCTCAAAAGATAATTAAAACACATCCTGCCTTAAAGTTAAATAAAATACATAATGAATATGACTGACGATGAAATTGCAGATGCATGGTATGATATCTGTAAAGTTTTGAACAAAGACAATGATGATCTTAAGAGTGATATATTAAATCATGTCGGAAACAAGTGGTCGCTGTTTGTCATACACGCTTTAGGCATAGACGGGCGGATGAGGTTTTCCAGTCTCCAGCAGCATATTGATGGGATAAGCCAGAAGATGCTGGCCAAATGCGTGCGCGAGCTGGAACGGGACGGGCTGATTTCAAGAACTGTTTATCCGGAGGTGCCGCCAAGGGTGGAATATGAATTGACCCCGCTTGGACGCGGACTGCTTGTCCAGGTAACGCCTCTGTGGCACTGGATTGCCAATTCGGTGAGCCAGTTCAGGCAAGCAAGAGCAAATTATGATAAATCTGTATGAGCTGCTGCTGCATTATCACATAAAGCTTTGTAACTGAAACCTTTTCTGCCTCAAAAAACTCAGGGCCCGCTCTAACTTGATTCACAACAATTGCCGGCAATATGGGAATTATGTAATTTACCTCCCAAATTAAATAAAACAGAACTGCCTTTCGGGCTCTAAATTGGCTTTATTTTATGGGATATAATAATATTTTGCTGGTTGATCATACAAATGATGCCCAGCTGTTTATGACGGCTATAAAAGCTGTAGATCAAAAAATCAAAAGCATAGTTGAAAATAATGCTTTGCAGGCGCTTAAAAACCTCAATGAAACAAAGAGTCTTCCAGACTTGATTTTTCTGGATTACCATATGCCTTATATTGAAGCAGGCGAATTTCTGGAGCTGCTGCGAAGCATTAAAGGACTCAAGAAAGTTCCGGTTGTCTTTTACTGCGGCCATTCATTTGAAGCTGTCAAAAACGCAGCAAAAAAACACAAAGCGGTGTGGTGCATAGAAAAACAAAATAATTTAAGCATGGTTACAAAATCCCTAAAAGAAATATTGACTGCTGCTAATTTGTTTCCGGCAAATCCAATTCTTAAACCAGCGGGCAGAAAAAACCGGCCGGCCGCATTATCCGGAAAATCCTTCATTACAGTTTGGATAAAATAAAAACCTTATCGCTCCCGGGCTCAGGTAAAAAAGGTTATTGCAGTATGGATATAATATACCTGTCGCAGATCCTGATAAAAAAAAGAAATTAACCACTTTTAAATCAAAGAAGTTCTTTCACCCTGAAACAGTGTTTTGGCATGCATAGTGCCATTTTTTGCTCACTGTCAAATTACAATCGGGCCAATTTCACAATGAGCAGCTGCCTTTTAAACTTTTCAGCCCCGACTGCTTCGCCAGTTCGCTGGCGCTCGGGTGGAACCGATAGCGGGAAGAACTCCAAAAAAGAACTAAAAAAATTATACTCTCCCGCACCTGCAATAATGTTTTATTTTTGCAGTTTAAAAATAACAAGCAGAACCAGCTTGCAGCAGCAGTAATGCCTAAGCCATACAGCGGACCGGAAGATCAAGAAAAATGAAGAAGTTTAAAATTCAAAAACAGCAAAGCGGCAGCTGGCTGGTATCCCACCATGAGTTCCCAAAGTTCACCTGCCTTTTTGAAGATAAAAAATTCAATTACCAGAGAACCATCACAGGACTCTTGGACCCGTCAGGAGATGTGAATGAAATAAAGCTGCTCCAGAAAATGGAAAAATGGCTCAAGGTGCATCATAAGGAAAAAATAGACGGATAAATCCCCCGCACTTCATTTTACATGCAGCCGGGGTTTGAAAAGAAATGATATGAAAGGCATCGTCCTGTTCCCTCAGCGGCTGCCGCTTTGTTTTCGGAAATCCAGCGGCGAGATGTCGGTCTGTTTTTTAAAATATTTCACAAAATAAGAATCGTCTTGAAAACCCAGATGATGTCCGATCCTGCTGATAGTGTAATTGTTTTCCATAAGCATTCTTTTTGCTTCTGATGTAATTCTTTCCTGAATCATCTCAGAAGGACTTTTATCCAATAACCGGCTGGTAAGTGCTGATAATGTCCTATGGGAGATCTGCAGAAGTGCGGCATAATCCGAGACCTTGAGCCCTTTTTTATAATTTTGTTCTATCAGATTGACAAATTTAATTAATTTGAGCTGCTTTTTATCCTCAGGCAGCATCCGGTGCATATCAATTGCAATGGATTTTTCCGATCTGCGCTGCACCTGGATCAAAAATACTTTGAGCCACCATCTTAAAAACTCCTGCTGGATGCTTTCATTTTTATGGCTTAATTCATCTTTGAGCATCCTCAGGTATTCATCCAGGATAAAGGCATCATTGCTGTCAAGGGGACAAACCCGCTGCTGCTTATTATTAAACAGGGCGTGCCTAGAAATAAAGTCCAGATCGCTGCTGTTCTGAATGAGAAACTCTTCGTTGAACTGCATCAGCACCCCGCTGTAATGGGTGTTTCTGTCAAAATAATGAAGATCCTTTTTAGAAAGAAGAAAAAGAGTGTTTTGGTCAATATCATACACTTTGGAATTGACAAAATACCTGCCGCTTCCTTTTTTAAACCAAATGATCTGATAGTTTATTCCGGCATGAGCCTTCCTTCTTTTTTTATCATATTTTTTTAAATAGTCTTCAATTTCATACAGCGAGAACCTGGCTGTATTGGGCTGATATTGGTTCAGATGATATTCAGCCGCTTTATCTGGGCTGTAGCTGCTGTTCTGCATTTGCCGGGATGAATTAATTTATTATTGCCTGAGAAAGAGATCCACTATTGATAAACGGGGCTTATTGTTGCTTTTATGATCTGCTGCTTTTTACCTGTATGACAACTTTGCCTTTCGCGCGGCCGCTTTCCACATACTCAAGCGCATCATTGGCCTGTTCAAAATCAAATACCTTATCTATTACAGGCTTCAAAACATCAGATTCAATCAGAGTTGTAATTTCCTGAAGCTGTGCTCCCTGGGCCCTCATAAACAGAAAGCTGTAGTGAATATGCTTCTTTTGCGCCTTATTTCTTACACCTAAACTAAGCAGTGAGATAATTGTTCTGATATACCAGGGAAGTCCTGCCTCTTTTGCAAATTCAGGTGTAGGGGGACCTGAGATCGAGATAAGCTGCCCTCCGGGTTTGAGTACATTTAATGATTTTTCAAGTGTTTTTTTATCCTGGCTGTTTAACACAGCATCATAATCTTTAAGTATATGCTCAAAATCATTTGTCTTGTAATCGATAAGTATATCAGCTCCAAGGTTTTTAAGCAGTGCAAAACTTTTTGTACTTGCTGTAGTGGCAACAACTGCACCTAAGTGTTTTGCCAGCTGAATTGCAATGGTGCCCACACCTCCTGAGCCGGCCTGGATAAATACTTTCTGCCCTTTTCTGACTTTTGCTTTTTCCACCAGGGCCTGCCAGGCAGTCAGCGCTACCAAAGGAATAGATGCGGCCTCTTCCATAGATAGGTTCTTTGGCTTGAGTGCCGCATCATTCTGGTCTATTGCAATAAATTCAGCAAATGTTCCTATGCGGTGATCTGCAGCTCTGGCATAAATTTCATCCCCTGCTTTAAACTTTTTTACATTCCTTCCTACTTTTACGATAATTCCTGCCACATCATGTCCCAGGATCAAAGGAAGTTTATAAGGCAGAATGAGCTTAAACTCTCCTGATTTTATTTTGGAATCCAAAAGATTGACTCCTGCCGCATGAACCTCCACCAGGATATCGTTGTCTTTTATTTCCGGAAAAGGCACTTCGGCCTGCTGCAAAATTCCTTTTTTGTTATAGGTATTAATTATAAATGCTTTCATTGTATATCATTTTAAAGTTCGGATTATTTCAGAAGTCCTGCATATATCTTTTTAGGATTTACCAGATTAAAAGCCAGCTGGGGAAAAAACCTGCTGACTAGGTACAGCAATTTGGCATCCCCTGCCCGAATGGTAAACTGATCTTTTTTGATTCCCAAAACAAGCGCCTGCACCAATTTTTGCGGAGTCATTTTCTTGCCGCTCCTTTTTGCTGTCATTTCTGTATCGACAACCGGGGGAAGCAGTTCAAACACTTTTACATTGCTGTTCAAAAGCTCTAAGTTCTTTCTAAGGGTTCGGGTGTAAAAGCTCAAAGCAGCCTTTGCTGCCGCATAAGTAGGCTCCTCCAAGGCCGGCACCATGCTCAAAATAGAGGTTTTATTGATGATCGCACTTTCTTTTCTTGACTTGAGCATATCCATAAAAAGCGTATTGAGCCTTATCACGCCAAAATAGTTGACATTCATTTCGTAGACAGCATTCTTCAAGATCTGCTCATCTGCAGTTCCAAGATTAAGCGCCGGACTTCCAACACCTGCATTATTATATAAAATATCTATTCCGCCCAAGCAGACAGCCTTATCATATAGTGCTTTTGCATCCTGGGGATTTTCAACATCACTTCTGATAATGGTCAGTGATGGAAGCAGTTTTTTAGCAGCTTCTAATTTTTGCTGATTTCTGCCTGTGATGATAACATCAGCGCCTTGATCTAAAAACTGCTTTGCAGATTCTAATCCGATACCGGATGCCCCGCCGGTTATCAGTATTGTTTTTCCTTGTATTTTCATGTTGGGTTATTTAAGTGTTGCTTATATGGTTTCCATTTCTTTTTAGACTTTTTAGTCTATTTTACAATATACTTTTTAGTCTATTTTATGATATGATTTTAGCCTACTATGAGCCGGAAAAGCTACAACGCGTATTGTTCTAATTCAGATTTCAGACTCTTGACAAGGCCCTGCATTGGTTTTGCTGTTCCCATAACCCTGCACATTACAATCCCTCCTTCAACAGAGGCTGTTAATTTAAAGGCAAAGACAGCAGGATCAAGTTCAGCCGAAAACTCGCCGGTATCGATGCCCTGCTGAAGCAGGCCTGCCAGCTCCTGCTGGCCGGTTTTAAATACCCTGGCCACTTTCTCTTTTATAAGAGGATAATTGTCATCTGCTTCTACGGCAGTATTAAATATCGGACAGCCTCCGGATATATAAGTTTCGATAGGGTTTTTATAAAAATCCAAAAAAGCAAAGACTTTGCCTTTTATGGTCTTGGCCTTATAAACGCCCGCTCTGATCCTGTCTGAAACCATTTTCAAAGACAAATCAATGACCTGGCCTGATAAATCTTCCTTATTTTCAAAATGACCGTAAAGACACCCCTTTGTAAGCTTTGTAGCCTCCAGGATATCATCAATATTGACTCCTGAAATCCCTTTTTCATTGTAAAGCGGCACAGCAGTTTCCAGTATAAATTGTTTTGTTCTTTCAGACTTGCTAAGCATTGTTTGTAAATTTGCAGACAAATATACTAAAAAGTATATTTTAAAATAAGGTGAGCTGTTTTTTTTAACCTTTTTTTATTAATTTCAGTTTTCGAAAAATAACAGTAAGGAAAAATGTTCTGCCAAAGTATCGAAAAGCACTTATTATTGCTGTTTATTGTGAATTATCCCATACAGGCTTCAACTTGCTTTTTAAAGGCAGCATATAATAAGGGCTAGCCCCGATAGCAGCGGAAATCCTTCTGCGCCGGGTTTCAGCGCAGAAGATTGAAGCGCATAGCGGGAAAAAGCTCCTAAAAAGCAATATTAAATCCAATTAAAAACCTCCACCACACAAGGAAAAAATAATCAATAATCAATCCATTAATCCCCCTGCGATACATTCTTTTCCGAAACAAAAAACAGTTTTTTCACCGGTGAAAGCAGCGCTTTGGCCCAGTGCAGCAAAAACACTTTTCTCAGCACCAGCACAAAGCCGGCAAAAGAACTGGGCTTCTGCACATAAAGGTCGGCCCCCTTCTCAAAGGCATCCTCAATATCTGCCGGATGGTCCCAGGTGGAGAGCATAACGGCGGGAATCTCACGCAGCTCCTCATCTTTCTTTATCTCTTCCAGCGCCTTTATGCCGCCTTTAACAGGCATGCTGACATCGATGAAAATCACATCGGGATTGGGCTGGGATTCATCTCTGAGGTTATCCAGAAGCTGCAGCCCGTTCTCCACGGTGGTTACCTCAGAGGGAACCTGCGCCTGCTCAAGGGCATCAAGGAACAATTCCTGGTCCTCGGTGTCATCCTCGGCCAGTATGATTTTAAGGGGCTCATTGTTATCTGCCCCTTCAGGGGCGGCTTGCAGATTCTGGGAACTTATCATCTTTCAGGAGTTTTAAACTTACCAAATGTAGCGTAAAAAAACACACAAAGATTTCGATAAACCGATAATAGCAAAAGTAGCAGGAAATGCAGCGCATCAAGAGCAGCCACAGATAGGCCGCCGGGCAGTAAGACAGCCGTGCGCGGGGTCTGCATAGGAAAGAAAAGCGGTCTTTGGGATGCTTGCCGCAAATCAAAAAAGCCCGCCTCAGCAGGCGGGCATCGATAAAAAACACTGAGTCAAGTTGGTTAATTAGTTAAGCTATTGATATGGTCTGCGATAGGTCCTCCCTGCTGATAAAGGCGGCAATGTACTGCTTCACTTCATTTCTTTTATCGGATGGCGTCTCAAAAGTATTGACATGATACTGCTCGTCCTGGTCACTAATATGGATGATTTCGGTGTAGCCTTTGGAAATAAGGCTTCCTTTTAATTTAATGACCCTCTGCTGCTGTTGCGGGGCCAGATCTTTTCTTACCGTGAATCGTACTTCCTTTTGCATTGTAAAAAAACTGACGTTTATAAATGATGGTGTTTCCAGATCAAATATAATTATTAAAATGGTACGCATCAAGATCGGGGATGTTAAAAAACAAAGCCCTGCAGCTTAAAGTGCACCGTTTTGCCGCTTCAAAGCCACAGAGCATAAAATCTGCAGCTATTTTTGTATTTTTGAAAAAAAACAGCAGCATATGTATACCCTAAAAGAGGCGGAGCAGCTTTCCCGATATTACGAGCACAGGATTCTGGGAAAAGCCATTAACAAAAAAACATCAGAAGCCCTTGCGATAACGGATTTAAAAATAGAAGAGCTCACAGAAAAGAATTTCGATGTGATCTGCTGTGCAAAATGTTCTTACAGCGTTGGCTTTTTCAGGGATATACGATCAGCGGCCAAAGAATTAGGCCTTGCTGACCCTTCACAGGTGTTGGCAAATAGCCGCCAGCAGTAAAGTTTTCCCTTTGCAGATCGCATTTTTTAAACTTATGCCCCATTACCCGGGATTGGCTTACGTTAAAAAAATTACAATTAAAAATCTTTTCTCGGCTTCCTATTATTTAATACGCTGCATTTGAGTAAATTAAATATTTAACATGCATCAAGGTACAGTAAAATTCTTCAATGAAGAAAAAGGTTTTGGATTTATAACACCAACAGACGGCGGAAACGAAGTTTTTGTTCACGTTTCAGGGCTATCGGAAAATATACGTGAAAATGATCAGGTGCGTTATGACGTGCAGGAAGGACGCAAGGGACCGAACGCTGTAAATGAAGTTATAGCATAACTTACCAAATAATCGGTTTATAAAGCATCTGCCTAAAGCAGGTGTTTTTTTGTTTAAACGGCATTACGAATTTTTCATACCTAAAAAAGACTCCAAAATCAGATGAATTTGGAGTCTTTTACTTTTAGCTGCCGTTCTTAAGCTATAACACTGCCCTTTCCTAGACCTTGAGACCCCCTTAGCAATAGCTCTTTTTTTAACTGATATAAATAGTGCAATAAAAATTGCTGAGAACTCATGGAGTGGATACCTTTTTTGCCACATAAACTTAAGGCGGTTTTGTAAAAAAGAAGCTCACATAAAAAACTATTAAATTGAATAATTCCGCTTTAATCAAAAATTATGGTTGAATCTCCTTTTCCCATGATAACTTTACTTGTCAGACCG
>Ga0157370_10000213_pt1 | contig 73863 bp, 69 predicted proteins | sample C35metaG_FD_113463 | JGI IMG/M metagenome (GOLD analysis project Ga0157370, IMG submission 113463) | Corn rhizosphere microbial communities from Kellogg Biological Station, Michigan, USA - C3-5 metaG | ecosystem: Host-associated > Plants > Roots > Rhizosphere > Soil | place: USA: Michigan...
CGGACCAGGACACGATCTGGCCCATGCCCTTCATCTTGTTGAAGCGCGGGAAGTTCATCAGCATCGCGAAGCTGGCGAACAGCTGAAGCCCCTCGGTGAAGCCGCCGAACATGGCGAGCGTCTTGGCGATATCCTCGTCGGTATCGACGCCGAACGTGCTCAGATAATCATGCTTGTCCTTCATCTCCTTATACTGGAGGAAGGCCGAATATTCGGTCTCGGGCATGCCGATCGTGTCGAGCAGATGGCTGTACGCCGCGATATGGACCGTCTCCATGTTGCTGAACGCGGTCAGCATCATCTTGACCTCGGTCGGCTTGAACACGCGGCCGTACTTTTCGTGGTAGCAATCCTGCACCTCGACATCGGCCTGCGTGAAGAAGCGGAAGATCTGCGTCAGCAGGTTGCGCTCGTGGTCGGAAAGCTTCTGCGCCCAGTCGCGGCAATCCTCGCCCAGCGGCACTTCCTCAGGCAGCCAGTGGAGCTGCTGCTGGCGCTTCCAATATTCGAACGCCCACGGATATTCGAAGGGCTTGTAGGAGCGGGAGGCCTGGAGAAGGGACATGACGCGTCTTCCTTAGTGAAGCTTGATCGGTTGAATGTCGGCTGCCGGGATCAGCCCGAAGGCCAGAGCGGCTAAAATCAGAAAAATGACGACCGCGCCGATGCGGAGCATGGGGACGATCGCGGCGGGCGAACCCGGCCGCGCGCTCTCGATCGGCGGCGTTGCGGCGCGCTCGCGGATCTTGCGCGCGGCGACCTGCGCGATCACCAGATCCGCCGCGGCGACCGCCGTGCCGATCGCCAGGAAAACCGATCCGTTGGTCATCCGCTACCTCCGCGTCTGGCTGGCGCCGCCGGCAAAGCCGCCGATCCCCAGCACGAACCCGAAATTGTACCACGCGCCGTTGTTCGGCACCGCATAGACCGCCACGTCCGGCTTGAAGAGCGAGACGATGAAGGTCACCGGCGCGATGAAGCCCTGCACCAGCCCGAGCAAAAAGCCCGGCGCCTCCGGCTTCACCGTGCCCGCCATCTGCGTCGCGCAACCCGCCAGTACCAGCGGCAGCGCGAGCAAAAGCGCCCCTCTTATATAGGGCTTTTGGCCCCGGATTGTGAGTCCGCGGTGGATCATAGAGGCATGCCCCCATCGCCGCCGCGCTTCATCCGTTTGCGGTACAGGCTCCAGCCGAACCACCCCACGAAGCCGGCGACCGGTACCCACATATAGAGGAAGGTGAAATCGTCGATCAGGCTCGGGCGCCGAAGCAAGAGGTAGGAATAATACCAGTTCTCGATCAGCCCGGCCTTGCCGTGCGCGGTGATGGTGACGCCAAAGCCCTTCGGCCAGCCGATGCTCGTCCACAACCAGAAGAGCGGGATCATGTAGGCAAGGGCGCCGCCGATCGTCAGCAGCGCCTGACGCCACTTGCTCTTCGGCTTTCCAGGCTCGGACTCGGGCGGGCGATCACCGGCCATGGCGCGTGCTCAGGTAAAACAGCATCGCGCCGATCAGCAGCATCACAATGAGCAGCACGACCGCGGCCGGCCTTTTGTAGAAGGGCTCGCCCAGGCGGGTGCGTTGCGACGCGAGCGTGCCCCCGATCACGATGACCGCCAGCACCACCATCACGATCGATGATTGGTTGATGTCCACGCCGCCCTGCCTGTCCCCTGTTTACGTCGCCTTGTCGCAGTGAGAACATCACCGGAACAAACCGACATATTGGGTTAGGCTACGCGCATTCGGCACAATGTCTAGACTTGACTATCGATTTATCCACCATTTCGGAACCGCCTGTGGGAGTCTCTGAAAAGGCGGCCGAAACGGCATAAGGGAATCGATAAGCCTGCGTCCCTTCACCTCGTTCCACCCTCCGTCACCCCGGACTTGATCCGGGGTCCATTCAGCGGCTGGGCACCTGCTTCGGTGGATATCGGAGCAGACCTGTTCTGAGCCTGTCGAAGGGCCCGGGGGACGGACCGAGGCCAGACACCCCATTCCCGTCATCGCGAGCCGCGCAGCGGCGCGGCGATCCAGGCCCGCGTGTGCGGCGGCTCCAGGACTGGATTGCCGCGCTACGCTCGCAATGACGAAGTAGAGAGACGAAGCAGAGGCCCTGTCCCCTACCCGTCATGCCGGACTTGTTCCGGCATCCACCGGGAGGCAAGCCCCAAGCCCCAGAGTAGACCCCGGAACAAGTCCGTCCTGAGCCTGTCGAAGGTCCGGGGTGACGGCCCGGGCCAGACCACCCCATTCCCGTCGTCGCGAGCCGCGCAGCGGCGCGGCGATCCAGGCCCGCGCGTGCGGCGGCTCCAGGACTGGATTGCCACGCTACGCTCGCAATGACGAAGTAGAGAGACGAAGCAGAGGCCCTGTCCCCTACCCGTCATGCCGGACGTGTTCCGGCATCCACCGGGGAGGCAAGCGCCAAGCCGCTGAGTGGACCCCGGAACAAGTTCAGGGCGACGAATCATCCTTGACAAACCCATCCAAAAGCTGTACGCAAATAGCGTTCGTCACAAAATCGCTCTTTGAAGGAACGCCCCATCTGGCCGTTCCACATAAAACGTAATTTACATACGAAATCGCGCAATAATATTCCAATCATCAAGTTCGAATCTGATGTTTTTTGGATTTTGCCCGATTCGACCGCGTTCGGGCGGGGCGGGCCTGCAACCCTCCGGCCCGCCCAAACCAGCGCAGGGCAGGGCATAGCGCCCCCTGTCGCGGATATTTCGCTGCGGTGCCGCATTTACCCCCGCAATGGGCTTTGCTACGGCCGCACAACGATGGCGCGTGCTTTGGTCTGCGGGGGCTTATGAACGGGACAAGCTTGCGCACTTCGGCCGTGATCGCGACCGCAATTGCCTGCCTGCTATTGCTGGCGTTCGGCGCGCATTTCGCGCTGGCGCAGAATGTGTGGATCGATGAATCGACCCAATTGTCGGGCGCGACGCTGGGTGTCGGCCGGCTGATCAGCTGGCTGACCGGGCTGCGCGAGCCCGCCTTCGGCGTTCCGGCCGACCGGATGCCGCCCATCTCCTATCTGATCGACGCGGCCTGCTATCGTACCGTCTGCGCCGCCCCCACCGCGTGGCGTTTCCTCCACCTCGCGTTCGCGGTGGCGGGCGCGGGGGTGGCGACCTGGGCGGTGGCGCGGCGCCACGGGCTGGTCGCGGGGCTGGTGACCGGCCTGTTCCTGGCTTTGTCGGCCAAGCTGGCCGAGCTTGGGGTCGAGATCCGCGCCTACCCGATCTTCTTCGCGATCACCTGCGTGCAGATCGCCTGGCTGTGGCGGCTGATCGAGGCGGAGCGCTTGACCGCCAAGGGGCTAGGCCTGTTCCTGCTGCTCGGGCTGGCATCGGCCTACACCCATTTCTTCGGGCTGGTGTCGAGCATGGCTTTGTTCACCGGCCTGTTCGCGGCGCGGGTGCGCTCGATGCGCGACGCGCTGGCGGTGGTGGCTGCGGCGGCGGTGCTGGTCGTGCTCTGCGTGGGGCTCGCGCCCTTCATCATGACCGCGAGCGCGATCAGCAACGACCTGGCGCAGACCGACAATAGCGCCCACGGCATCGCGCTCTATTTCCTGCGACTGGTGGGGCAACCCGCCAACGTCGTGTCGCCAGTCGGCGCGGCCCTGTTCCTGGCGCCGCTGGGGCTGTTGCTCGGGCTGGCGCTGGTGCGCGCCGGGCTAGGCTTCCGCGCCGAAGGTGAGGCCTATCGCCGGGCCATGCTGACCGCCTTGCTGGTCGCGCTGGCGAGCGGGATCGCGGTGACCCTGCTGGCAAGCTTCGTCGCCAAGGGCTTCAACCCGCTCAAGCCGACCTACAGCTTCTGGGTGCTGCCCGTGCTGGCGGTGGTGCTGGGCCTGGTCTGCGCGTCGGGCAAGGCGCCGGCCTGGCTCAGCCGTGCAGCGGCCGCGCTGGCGGTGCTGATGCTGGCGGGCGCGGCGGTCGGGCAGGCGACGATGCAGCGCCATCCCGGCTGGTTCGTCCACGCCCCGTCGAGCGCGATCCGCGCGGTGGTGGGCGATACGCCCGCCGACACCGCGATCGTCTACGAAGGCGCGTGGGGCTACGGCTTCTTCCCGACTTATTATTATTACCATGGCGCGCTCGACCAATGGGTGGTCACGCCCGAGGGCGAGCTCAGGAAGATCGCGCTGGGGGGCGACCCGGTTGCCGCCGATCCGTCCATTCTTGCGACGAAACGACGGATCATCCTCGTTCGAATAACGTTACGCGACTATCATGACCTGCGCGCGCTGCAGGCTGGAAGACCGGATCATGGTGGGGGGAATGCGGCGGGCGAAGGCCTGCCCGCCGGCCAACCCGCATTCGATCATCTGGCCGTGACCGCGCAGATCACGAACCCGGGCCTCTATTGGGCCGACATCACGACCTACGAACGGAACGCACGTTGACAGACTTTCAGCCTGCCGAACTGAGCATCGTCACGCCCACTTTCTGCGAAGCCGCGAATGTCGGCCTGCTGGTCGACGCGGTCGCGGCCGCCTTGCCCGACATCCGCTGGGAAATCATCTTCGTCGACGACAATTCGCCCGACGGCACGTCCGACCGCGTGCGCGAGATCGCGCAGCAGGACCCGCGCGTGCGCATCGTCCACCGCTACGGCCGGCGCGGCCTGTCGAGCGCCTGCATCGAAGGGATCATGTCCAGCTCCGCGCCTTATGTCGCGGTGATGGATTCGGACATGCAGCATGACGAGGCCATCCTCGGCCAGATGTTCCGGCGGATCGCCCAGGGCGATGTCGATCTGGTGGTGGGCAGCCGCTACGTCGACGGCGGCGGCACCGGCGACTGGAGCAAGCACCGGCTGTGGGCGAGCAAGTTCGCGACCAAGCTGGCCGGACGGCTGACGCGCACGCCGATCAACGATCCGATGAGCGGCTTCTTCATGGTGCGGCGCGACGTGTTCGTGTCGGCCTTGCCCAACCTCTCCTCGGTCGGGTTCAAGATTCTGCTCGATCTCGCGGCGAGCACGCCCACTCCGGTGCGCGTGGCGGAGGTGCCCTACACCTTCCGCACGCGCCAGCATGGCGAGAGCAAGCTCGATAGCCTGGTGCTGTGGGAATATCTGCAGCTCCTGCTCGACAAGATGTTCGGCCACCTCGTGCCGGTGCGGTTCATCAGCTTCGTGCTGGTCGGCGGCTTCGGCGTGGTCGTCCATTTCGCGGTGCTGACCTTGTTGTTCGCGGGGCTGGGCGAGGGCTTCGCGCTCGCGCAGCTGATCGCGACCCTGATCGCGACCTCGAACAACTTCTTCCTCAACAATATGCTGACCTATCGCGATCAGCGGCTGAAGGGCGGGCGCCTGTTCTTCGGCTGGGTGACCTTCAACCTGGTCTGCCTGACCGGCGCGCTCGCCAATGTCGGCGTGGCGCGCTGGCTGTTCCAGCATCACAATTACTGGGCGATCTCGGCGCTGGCGGGGATCGCGGTCACGACCGTGTGGAACTACGCGATGTCGTCGATCTTTACCTGGAAGAGACGAAAATAAGCGGGGCGGGCTGGCCTTTTCGTGGGGCCTTCCTACCTCCTCATGCGTTGCGGACGCGCAATAGATTTTTCCAGCGAGGGAGACCAACCATGGCGGACCTGTCCCAGATCAAGGAACATATGGAAGTGATCGGCGCCGACGGCGTGCATGTCGGCACGGTCGATCATGTCGATGGCGACCGCATCAAGCTCACCAAGAAGGATTCGGGCGCGGACGTCGAGGGTGGCGAAGGCGATCATGCCGGCCACCATCATTATATCTCGGTCGGCCTGGTCGCGGACGTCGAGGGCAACCAGGTCCGCCTGTCCGCCAACGCCGCCAACGCGGTGCTGTTCGAGGAAGAGGCGTAACTCTCCTCTCCCCTTGGGGGAGAGGGCAGGGTGAGGGTCAGTGGCGGCGAAGGCTCGATGCCTTTGCCGCCACTTCCCTTTGGAGAGATGGCCTAGCCGCGGAAACCCTCATCCGGCGCTTCGCGCCACCTTCTCCCCCAAGGGGAGAAGGAAAGTGGACATCGAACGCCACCCCTCACCATTTCAAAACCGGCCGCCGAAACCCCATCCGCACCCAGGCCGCGAGAAGCCTGACCATGAACCGCCCCGGGAAGGACTTGTAGGTGGGGATCGCATCGTCGAAGCGGGTCCCCGCCGGCGCGTCCTTGGCCATGACGCGCATCTCGGGCGGCGGCGCGCCCGGGGCGAGGTGCCGGTAGACCGAAACCCAATGGCCCTTGGTGAAGTCCATGAACATCGGCGTGGCGCAACAGCCCGCCACGACGCGGCGCGTCGCCGAGGCCGGGTTCAGGCGCCTCTCCTGCAGGTGCTGCGCGCCGGCGAGGATCTTCACCCGGTCCTTGCGGTAGAGGCAATATTCGGTCCCGCCGTCGGGCCGTAGCAGCGCCGGCGCACCGGGGTCGCCTTCCAGCGCGCCCCCCGCGGTCCGGCAGCTTTCGCAGCAGCAGATCGCGCTCACGATCGGCGGGCCCTCGATCTCGACCCGCACGCTGCCGCATCGGCACGAGGCGGGCGGCGTTGGCGAACAGCCCTGCATCATGCGCTGCCCAGCATCATGCGATTGCCTTCGCTGTCCCTGAACTCGGCCACCACCCGGTTCGGCTGCCAGGCAGGGCTATGCGGCTCGGTCAATATCGTCACCCCGCGCGCCTTGAGGCTGGCCGCGACGGCGGCGACATCCTCGGCGACGAGGACGAGCGTCGGGATATCGTCGGACGCTTCCGGTCCGCGCCGTATGAAATGAAGCCGGGTCTGCGCGCCGGGGAGCCCCATTTCGATCCAGCGCCATCCGTCGGGCCCCATCGGCACATCGGCCACCGGCTCGCAGCCGAAATTCTCCGCGTAGAAACGCTTGGCGCGATCCTGGTCGATCACGGGCAGCTCCGCGAACTGGATGTGCATCAATCGACTCCTATGAACTAGACCGTCCAGTACTGGTTTGACCGGAACTAGACTCACCAGTACCGTCCGTCAATGCGGGTTCAGGACGGCAGGACAGAAGGGCAGGACTTGGCCGCGAAGGCGCAGGCCGCGTCAGGCGCGCGCGGCATCGGCAAGCGGCGCGCGATCCTCGCCGCGGCAACCGAAGCCTTCCTGAAAGCGGGCTTCCTCGGGGCGAGCATGGACGAGGTCGCCGCCGCCTCCAGCGTCTCGAAGCAGACGATCTACAAGCATTTCGGCAGCAAGGAGGCCTTGTTCGTCGCGGTCGTGGCCAGTCTCACCAATGCCGCGAGCGATGCGGTCCATAGCGACGTGCCCGAGCCGGAAGGCGCCGACGATGTCGCCGCTTATCTTCGGGATTACGGCCTGCGCCAGCTGAACGTGGTCCTCACCCCGCGCCTTCTGCAGCTGCGCCGCATGGTGATCGGCGAGTCGAGCCGTTTCCCCCAGCTCGGCAAGGCGCTCTACGACAGCGGCCCGGGCCGCGCGATGAAGGTGATCGCGCTGGCGTTGGAGCGGCTTGCGCAGCGTGGCTTTCTCACGCTGGACGACCCCGCCGTCGCGGCCGCGCACTTCAACTGGCTTGTCATGGGCGGCCCCGTGAACGCCGCGATGCTGCTGGGCGATGAGGCGGTGCCGAACGCCACCGCCTTGCGTCGCCATGTGATCGAGGCAGTGCGTGTCTTCCTGGCGGCCTACGCGGCGCCAAAGAGGAGGGAATAGGAAACAAAAGGGGCGCCGGTACCCGGCGCCCCTTTCTTTTCCCCGCTCCGGGAAGCTCAGTTGCTCGCCATCATTGGCAGGCCAGGCATTCGTCATAATCCTTGGCTTCGACCTCGATCTGGCGAAGCTCGGGCGTGTTGTCCGCCTCGACCCCGCCAGCGAAGCCCGCGCGCTGGATCGACTTGGACCGCAGATAGTAAAGCGACTTGATGCCCAGCTCCCACGCGCGGAAGTGGAGCATCAGCAGGTCCCACTTCTCGACGTCGGCCGGGATGAACAGGTTCAGCGACTGGGCCTGATCGATATAGGGCGTGCGGTCGGCGGCGAGCTCGAGCAGCCAGCGCTGATCGATCTCGAAGCTGGTCTTGTACACGTCCTTCTCTTCCTGGGTCAGGAAGTCGAGATGCTGAACCGAGCCACCCTGTTCGAGGATCGAGTTCCAGACCGCGTCCGAATTCTTGCTCTTCTCCATGAGGAGCTTCTCAAGATACGGGTTCTTGATCGAGAACGAGCCCGACAGCGTCTTGTGCGTGTAGATGTTGGCCGGGATCGGCTCGATGCACGCCGAGGTGCCGCCGCAGATGATGCTGATCGACGCGGTCGGCGCGATCGCGGTCTTGCAGCTGAAACGCTCCATCACGCCCATGTCGGCGGCGTCGGGGCAGGGGCCGCGCTCCATCGCCAGGTGCATCGACGCTTCGTTCACCTGCGCCTGGATATGCTTGAAGATGCGCAGGTTCCACGATTTGGCCATTGCGCCTTCGAACGGCAGGCCGCGCGCCTGGAGGAAGGAGTGGAAGCCCATCACGCCCAGGCCGACCGAGCGTTCGCGTGACGCGCTATATTTGGCGCGCTCCATGCCGGGCTCGGCACGGTCGATATAGTCCTGCAGGACATTGTCGAGGAAGCGCATCACGTCCTCGATGAAGCCCTTCTCGTCCTTCCACTCGTCCCAGGTTTCCAGGCTGAGCGACGACAGGCAGCAGACCGCGGTGCGCGCCTCGCCATATTGGTCGCGGCCGGTGGGGAGCGTGATCTCCGAGCAGAGGTTCGAGGTCGAAACCTTGAGGCCCGCATCGCGATGATGCTTGGGCATCGCGCGGTTCACCGTATCGGCGAACACGATATAGGGCTCGCCGGTGGCGAGACGGGTCTCGACCAATTTCTGGAAGAGCGAGCGCGCATCGACCTCGCCGCGCTTGGACTGGTCCTTGGGCGACTTGAGGTCGAAGCTGGTGCCGTTGCGGACAGCCTCCATGAACTCGTCGGTCAGCAGCACGCCGTGGTGCAGGTTGAGCGCCTTGCGGTTGAAGTCGCCCGAGGGCTTTCGGATTTCAAGGAATTCCTCGATCTCGGGATGGCTAACATCGAGATAGACCGCCGCCGAGCCGCGCCGCAGCGAGCCCTGGCTGATCGCGAGCGTCAGGCTGTCCATCACGCGCACGAACGGGATGATGCCGCTGGTCTTGCCGTTCAAGCCGACCGGCTCGCCGATGCCGCGCACCGAGCCCCAATAAGTGCCGATGCCGCCGCCGCGCGAGGCGAGCCAGACATTCTCGTTCCAGGTGTCGACGATGCCGTGCAGGCTGTCATCGACCGAATTGAGGAAGCAGGAGATGGGCAGGCCACGGCCGGTGCCGCCGTTGGACAAGACCGGGGTCGCCGGCATGAACCACAGTCTGGAGATATAATCGTAGATGCGCTGCGCGTGTGCCTGGTCGTCGGCATAAGCCGAGGCCACGCGCACGAACAGATCCTGGAAGCTCTCGCCCGGAAGCAGATAGCGGTCCTTGAGCGTCTCTTTCCCGAAATCGGTGAGCAACGCGTCACGCGAATGATCGACCTCGAGCGGAAAAGGCGCGTCGCGGCGCTTGCTCTCCTGCACCGGGGCAGGCGCTTCGGCCGTCACTTCGGCGGCATCCAGAAGGTTGGCCATCTCGTTCGTTTCCCGATCGCTGTTATTCGAAAGGTCCATCGGCCGTCCCCTGATTCTCGTTTCTGTTCATAGGAATCAGGAACTCGTATTCCCGACCCTACGCACGTCGGCCATGGGGGCAAGGGATCAAGGCCGCACGGAGCTGTTCCATCCCCGTGTTCCACAGGGCGGGTGCTCCCGGAAGCAATATGGTGACTGCTCCGGCGTTTCTCAATCTAATCGTCGAGCCCCTGACCCGACACACAAGGGATAGTGTCACCGCCGATTCCCGCGCACAAGATGTTTAATTTTCATGACGGCAGAAAGTTCGGTTGACGCGCCGAAAAGAGTCAGTTTTGCGCGCGTCGCTGCGGGTGCGAAATGGCGTCTGGCGCCTGCCCATTCAGGGGTCTAGAGGCCTGCGCGACCACCCCATTTTGCCGGACCGAAATCCTTGACCACCATCATCCGCGAAGCCGACCTGATCGAGAGCGTGGCCGACGCGCTTCAGTACATCTCCTACTTCCATCCGATGGATTATATCCGGGCGCTCGGCGAGGCCTATGAAGCCGAGCAATCGCCCGCGGCGAAGGACGCGATCGCGCAGATCCTGACCAACAGCCGGATGTGCGCCGAAGGACATCGCCCGATCTGCCAGGATACGGGCATCGTCACCGTGTTCGTGAAGTGGGGTCAGGATTGCCGGCTGGAGAGTGCGAAGTCGCTGCAGGAGGTTGTGGATGAGGGCGTGCGGCGCGCTTATCTTCATCCCGAGAACAAGCTTCGCGCCTCGATCCTCCGCGATCCGGCGTTCGGGCGGGTCAATACCAAGGACAATACACCCTCGGTTCTCCATGTGGAGATGGTGCCCGGCAACCATGTCGACGTGACGGTAGCAGCCAAGGGCGGCGGCAGCGAGAACAAGTCCAAGTTCAAGATGATGAATCCCAGCGATTCGATCGTCGACTGGGTGCTTGAGACGGTGCCGCAAATGGGCGCGGGCTGGTGCCCGCCGGGGATGCTGGGCATCGGCATCGGCGGCACCGCCGAGAAAGCGATGCTGCTCGCCAAGGAATCCTTGATGGGCGATATCGACATGGCGCAGCTCCGTGCGCGCGGGCCGCAGAACAAGATCGAGGAGCTTCGGATCGAATTGTTCGAGAAGGTCAATGCGCTCGGCATCGGCGCGCAGGGGCTGGGCGGGCTTTCGACCGTGCTGGACGTCAAGATCCTCGACTGGCCGACGCATGCGGCGTCGAAGCCGATCGCGATGATCCCCAATTGCGCGGCCACGCGGCACGCGCATTTCCACCTCGACGGATCGGGCCCGGCTTTCCTGGAGACGCCGGACCTGAACGACTGGCCCAAGGTCGAATGGACTCCATCCAAGGAGTCGATCCGGGTCGATCTTAATGCTTTGACGCCGGACGTTGTCGCGAGCTGGAAACCAGGCGACCGGCTGTTGCTCAACGGCAAGATGCTCACAGGGCGCGACGCCGCACACAAGCGCATCGCCGACATGCTGGCCAAGGGCGAAGAGCTGCCGGTCGAGTTCAAGGGCCGCGTGATCTATTATGTCGGCCCGGTCGATCCGGTGCGTGACGAGGTGGTCGGCCCGGCCGGCCCCACCACCGCGACCCGCATGGACAAGTTCACCAAGATGATGCTCGACCAGGGTCTGCTGGCGATGGTTGGCAAGGCCGAGCGCGGACCGGTCGCGATCGAGGCGATCAAGGACGCGAAGTCGGCTTACCTGATGGCGGTCGGCGGTGCGGCCTATCTGGTGGCGCGCGCGATCAAGGGCGCCAAAGTGGTCGGGTTCGAGGACCTCGGCATGGAGGCGATCTACGAATTCGACGTGAAGGACATGCCGGTCACGGTCGCGGTCGATGCGACCGGCACCAGCGTGCATCACACCGGGCCGTTGGTGTGGCGCGAAAAGATCGCGCGGGAGAGGCTGCTGGAGAAGGCCTGATCGCGCGAACCGATCGCCCATGTCGTTGGCGGTCGGATGCCGGCCGAGGATGACGAGGGGCCAAGTCTGCGCGCGGACCGATCCGCGAGCCCGATTTAGCGCGCGAAATCGTGGCGGATTATTGGTGATCGATCTCGTCGTCGGCGGGCGGGCGCGGTTGTAGCCAGCTTGCGATCAGCGTCGGTAACAGCATGAGGCAGGCCTGAAATCCGAAAGCGAGCGCGATCCATTGGTTGGGGTCGTGCGGGCGCCAGGTGCCGAGCGGTTCGGCCACCGCCATGTAGAAGCAGCCCCCCATTGCGAGCGACGTCAGGGCGATGCCCGAGATGGCGCTGGCGCGCGCCTTCACCATCTGCTCGCGCTCGTCGAGCGGCTCGGAGGTGGTCGGCACCATGCGTGGGCCGAAGATGCGCAGGAAGAAAGCGCCGAGATAGCCGCCGTAGAAAAGCGCGATCCCGATCATCAACGGCCTGAACGGCGGGCGTACCGGCTGAGCGAGCAGTACATAACCGGCGACCATCGCCACCAGCGCGATCACGGGCGGCCAGCGCAAATTGCGCGGTTTCGTCTTCCGGAAGAGGATCTTGTCGATGCCGGTCGCGTAGACGAGGCGGTCCATTTTTTCGAGCAGGGTCATTGCGGTCATTCTCCTGCCGCGATGGCGCGGCGCAGGCTGTCGGCGACGGATTCGAAGGGCTTGAAGGAAAAGAGCAGTTCGATCGGCACGCCGAAATAGGCGGCGATCTTCATCGCGAGCTCGAGGCTGGGCTTGTAGTCGCCGCGCTCGAGATAGCCGATCGTCTGGTTGTTGACGCCCACCGCCTCGGCCAGATCGCGGCGCGAGACGCCGCGCTCGGCGCGGAAGAGGGCGATGCGGTTGTAGAGATTTTGCACAAAACCATCGCGAATCATTGACGGTATATTGTTTTTACACAACGATTCGTGGCTTTGTCAATTGGACGGTTTAAGACGTCCCCGCCGGCAATCGAATCTTGCCATCGATGTCACGCACCCTCTGTTCGGAAGCGTATTGTTGGGCTAAGGCACCCGCGATGGGGCAGGTCGCGAAAAGGATCTGGGCTGGGGCGTGGCGGCTGCTGCTGGGCGCGCTGATCCTGATGCTTCTGGTTCCGACCCTGGTGCCGCCATTCCTCGACCGGATCTATTATCGCGGACCGGTCAGCAATCATTTCGACGGGCAGCGTTTCTTCAACCCCGATGGCGAGCAGGGTACGGGCGGCCTGCAGAAGCATTCGATCGGCGGCATCTGGCTGCGCCTGCAGCGCCTGAACGGGCAATCGCCCTGGCCGGCGCATGTCGCCGCTCCGGCAGGCCATCCCGCGCACATTACCGACCCCAAGCGGATGGTGGTCACCTGGATCGGCCATTCGACCGTGCTGGTGCAGGCGGGCGGGATCAATATCCTGACCGACCCGATCTATGCCGAGAAAGCGGGGCCATGGGGCCGGTTCGGCCCGCGGCGCGTGCGCGAACCCGGAATCGCGTTCGACGCCCTGCCGCATATCGACCTGGTGCTGGTGAGCCATGATCATTGGGATCATATGGACCTGCCCACGCTCAAGCGGCTGTGGGATCGCGATCATCCGCTGATTGTGACCAGCCTGGGCAACGACACGTTGATCCGTCGTGCGGGCGCGCAGGCGGTGGCGGGCGATTGGGGCCAGCGCGTGCATGTGCGTTCCGGGATCGATGTGATCATCGAGCGCGTCCACCATTGGGATTCGCGCTGGATGCGCGATCGCAACCGCGCGCTCTGGTCTGGCTTCGCGGTGACACTGCCGGGAGGCAATCTCTTCTTCGCGGGCGACACTGGCCCGGGCGACGGGACGTGGCCGGTCGAGGACGCCAAGGATGGACCCTATCGGCTGGCGCTGATCCCGATCGGCGCCTTCCAGCCGCGCGATATCATGAGCGGCAACCATATCGGCCCGGTCGAGGCGGTCGATGCCTTCCGAAAGCTCGGCGCGCAAAATGCGCTGGCGGTGCATTGGGGCACGTTCAAGCTGTCGAGCGAGGGCATCAACGATCCGCCCGAACTCCTGCGCAAGACCTTGCGCGAACGCAACATCGCGCCGGATCGCTTCCGGGCGATGGAGGTTGGTGCGAATTGGGAGATTCCGCCGCTGCGCTAGCGCCGGCTGTGCCCGGACCAGATATTACTGCTTGTGCTATTCCGCTATTGTCGGACAATTGTCGGGTCGCGACCGGGCTGCTACGCCGCCCGTGAAGGCGCGGCAGTTAATAAAACAGGCAAGCAGGAGATTTGGGGTGGGGGGCATCGCATATCTGGCGACAAAACCTAGCGGCGGAAAGGGCCGGGCAGGTTGCTTCCGGCGGATGGCAATGATCATAGCTGCGATAAGTGCAATGAGTTCTGCCTCCTCATTTGCAACTCCACCGATAGCATCCGGAAATAGTGCAGGGGCCGCGGTAAAGTCCTTCCCGACCATCCTTTATGGTGCGGCTTATTATCACGAATACATGCCCTATGATCGGCTCGACCGCGATGTGGCGATGATGAAGGCGGCGGGTCTCAATGTCGTGCGCCTGGGCGAGTCGACCTGGAGCCTGTGGGAGCCGGAGGATGGCCGCTTCGATTATGCCTGGATGGACCGCGTGGTCGATGCGATGGGCAAGGCGGGCATCAAGGTCATCATGGGCACGCCTACTTATTCCATTCCTGCCTGGATGGCGCATGAGCATCCCGAAATCCTGGCTCGGCGATTGAATGAGCAGGCCAACAGTTACGGCATGCGCCAGAACATGGATACCGACTCCCCCGCCTACCGTTTCTATGCCGAGCGGCTGATCCGCCACATCGTCGCGCACTACAAAGACAATCCCAACGTCATCGGCTGGCAGGTCGATAACGAGACTTCAAGCTACGGGGCCGCGAACGACGATGTCTTCATCGGCTTCCAGCATTATCTGGAAAAGAAGTTCGGCACGCCGGAAAATCTGAGCAAGGCGTGGTTCCTCAATTATTGGGGTCAGAACATCCACACCTGGGAAGACCTGCCGATCCGCGACGGTGCGCAGAGCACGGGTTACAAGCTCGAATGGTCGCGCTGGAGCCAGCTGCGGGTCACCGACTTTCTGCACTGGCAATCGGACCTGGTGCGCGAATGCGCCGCGCCGGACCAATTCGTGACGACCGACTTCGCCGGCGCCATGCATAACGACATCAACGAGGAGGATATTGCCCGCTCGCTCGACGTGCCGGCGGTCAATATTTACCATTGGGGGCCGCAGGACAATTATACCGGCGCCGATCAGGCCGCGCAGGCCGATTTCGTCCGGTCGCTGAAGCGCGGCAACTTCCTCGTGACCGAGACCAACGCGCAGACTACCGACTGGAGCTCGTCCGGGCAGTTTCCGCCTTATGACGGCCAGCTGCGCGAGGACGTCTACACACACCTTTCGAACGGCGCCAACATGGTGGAATATTGGCACTGGGCCTCGATCCCCGCCAATCAGGAAACCTATTGGAAGGGCGTGCTGTCGCACGATCTCGATCCCAATCGCGCTTATGCGGAAGTCAGCCGGACGGCGCATGAACTGCAGAAGATCGGGCCGCGGCTGGTCAACCTCCAGATCCACAATGATGTCGCCATCCTGTGGAGCCGGGACTCGCTCAACGCCATCAATGACATGCCGTTCGCTAAGGACGGCAATAGCAATCGCGCCGATTACGGCTCGCTCGTGCGGCAAATCCACCGCTCGCTTTACGATCTGAATATCGGTGCGGACTTCGTCTTCCCGGAAACCCGGGATTTCTCATCCTACAAGCTGCTGATCGTGCCTGCGCTCTACGTCGCTGACGACGCGCTGCTGCAGCGTATCTCGGACTATGTGAAGAAGGGCGGGCATGTGCTCATGACCTTCAAGAGCGGGTTCACCAACGAGAATTCGGCGGTGCGCTGGGTGATGGCGCCCGGTCCGCTGCGCGACGCGCTCGGCTTCCATTATCAGGAATTCTCCAACCTGGCGCAGCCGCTGGCGCTCAAGGGCGATCCCTATCATGCGGGCACGGAGAATAAGGCGCAATATTGGGCCGAATTCCTGGAGCTCGATACGGCCAAGCCGCTTGCCTTTTACGACCACCCCTTCTTCGGTCGCTGGCCCGCGATCACCACGAATAGTTATGGCGCCGGTAACCTGATTTACGAGGGCACCTATCTGTCCGATCGGCTGCAGACCGAGCTATTGCGATCCTATATAGCCGAACTCGGCCTGGCCGGGCCTGATCAGCAGCTGCCGCCCCGGGTCCACACACGGACGGGCGTGAACGCCTTTCATCGCCAGGTGCGTTATTATTTCAATTATTCGGGCAGTGAGGTGAGTTTCGCTTATTCCTACCGGAACGGGACCGACCTGCTCACCGGGCGCAAGTCTTCTCAGGGCGATAAGCTGACGCTCGCGCCATGGGACGTGGCCATCATCGAAGAGGATGCGAAATAACCCATACCCAGATGGGCGTCAGCGCGTCGAGGTGGCATCCGGGGCTTTCCCGGAGCTTTCGATCAGGTCTTCCGGGCTTTGATCGCGCGCCATTGCGGCAGGCTTAGCTTGCTGGTTGGGCGCACTTCGGCGCCCATGCTCTGCTTGACGATCTCCAATGCCCAACGCCGACGCTCGGGTGTTTCCGCTGCCACGGCATCTTCGGGAATCCAGAGGCGATAATCGCGCATGTGCGCGTCGGCGGCGGTGAACAGGACGCAGATGTCGGCCGAAATGCCGGTCAGGATCAAACGGTCCACACCCAGCTTGGGCAGCAGGACCGGCAGATTGGTGGAATAAAAGCCCGAAAATTGAGGCTTGATCACGAAATAGTCGCCGTCACGCGGCGCCAGCTTCGCGACGATGTTATGGCCATCCCTGCTGCCCAGAGCGCGTTCGACCAGACGATAGCGCTCCGAATGCCATTCGCCGAAATTGTCGTTCACATAGATGACCGGCACGTGCGCCCGATCGGCGGCTTCCCGCAGAGTGGCGATGGCATTGGCCGCTTCGGTCGTGTCACGGCGCATCGACGCAGCGCCCGCAAAATCCATCTCGGTGATCATGTCGAGAATGAGCAAGGCCGTATTGTCGCGCGGCGCATCCCGGAACGGCGCGGTCGCGGCTTTGCGATTTTTCGATGCGGTCCTGGCCATAGCACCTCAACCCCGAGAAGGCGCCTGGTTTCCATCCAGCGGCGCGGTTGGGCTAGGCCCGCGCGCTATATTGAAGATAGGCATCTTTATTGCCCGTGCGGCGGAACATCGGGCAAATCGAACAGGGTTGAGGCGGGGCAGGCGAATTGATGCCCGCGCGCAGTGCGCGGTAGCGCTCGCCTGCCCAGATCTCTTCCATGCTTTGCGTGTGGAGGTTGCCCATCACGGTCCCCGGCACGCAACAGGCGGCTACGTCGCCATTGCCGAGAATGACCGCGGATTCCCATGGCGCCGGACAATGCCGATGGCCGGTCTCGGCAATGCCGTGGAAGGGCGGCGGTGCCCCCATGGCAAGACCGAGCGATGCTGCCAGCGCGGCAGCTTCTTCACGAATGTGGTTGAACTTGTCGGGCTGAAGCCAAAGCGATTCCGGTTCCATATCGGATGTGTAGGCATGCAGATGCGCCGCATTGACGCCGTCGGCTCCCAGATCGGCGGTCATGCGGATGAAATCCAGCCATTCGCCGAGATTGCTCGCCATCAAGGTGATGCCCAGCATCACGCGGAAGCTGGCTGCTGTTTCCTTTCTGACTTGCAGGAGGATGCGGACATTGGCGAGCACCTTCTCCAGTGCTGGTGCGCCGACGCGGATACGCCGATATGTTTCGGGGCGCGCCGCATCGAGGGAGACGTTGACGTGGCTCACGCGCGAGCGCGCCAGGCGCTCGGCGGCGCCCCGCGTCAGATAGACGCCGTTGGTGTCCAGCTGGAACGGAATGCCAAGCCCGATCACGAAATCGAGCTCGCCTCCGAAACGATGGTCGGCCCATAGCAAATCGCCCGAATAGTCGGTGTTCAGGCTGACCAGCCGACCTTCGGCGGCCCAGCGCCCGATCTCATCCTTGATGGTGGGCGGGAGGTGGCTGACCGAGTTCCGCGTGTCGCGGGATATGCAGTGAACGCAGTTCAGATTGCATTGCGTCACCGGGCTGTAGAGCAGCATGTGGGGCAGCGGGTTGGCCGGTTCGGCGGGTGCAAAATGAAGCTTCGCCGAAAGCCCATAGTCGCGAAGGTCGTGGCCGTCGAAATAGCAGGCGAGATGCCCGGGAACGCGATCCGCGAGCGTCGAGGTCCAAACGGTACCGGCTTCGTGCCAGCCCACGTCCGATGCGGTGATCCGTACGATCAGATGATCGCCTGCCTCCACCGACCCACGTGGCAGGAAGATATCGACGGCTTCATTATCCGCGATCTGGGCACCGGCAAGGCGAACGCTCGCGATCGGATTGTCGAGATTGCGCCGGATCGTGTGGAGCAAGCTTGTAGGCCTGCCTCGCAGCCGATCCACCCAGTTGCGATGGCGCGGCAGCGCTGCGCCGCGCAGATGGAATATCTCCAGGAATATGTGGCCAGCCACCGGCTTGGCATAGGTGGCGAGCTTGGGTGAGACGGTCGAAAGATCGGGCCGGTCTATCCGTATCAGCTGCAGAAATTCCCGGCCGGGAAGAAGCTCGCCTGCAGCGCGTCGGGGCGGAAGCGGCATGGATCAGGCGTTGGGTTTGTCTTGGAAGCCGCGCTCCCGCGGCATCGCCACCGTCGCAATCAACGCCACGCCGATCATCGCGGTGACGTACCAGAAATAATAGCTCTCGTGCCCCACCTGCTTGAGCTTGAGCGCGAGCGCTTCCGCTGAGCCCCCGAAAATCGACTGGCTGAAGGCATAAGGCAGCCCGACGCCGAGGACGCGGACATGGGGCGGGAAGAGTTCGGCCTTGACGATCGCGCTGGTCGCGGTTGCGCCGGAGAGGATGACGAGCGCAATCAGGACCAGCGCGAATGCGGCGAGCGGATCGTGGGTGCGGCCGATTGCGCTCATCAGCGGCACGGTGAAGAGGATGCCGCCGATCGCGAACCAATAGAGCAAGGGCTTGCGGCCGATACGGTCGGAAAGCGCGCCGAACGCGGGTTGGAACAGGATCGCGAGAATCGTGGCCACGGCGCAGATCTGGCTTGCGACCGGTTTGGCGAAGCCGGACGTAACCACCAGATATTTCTGCATATAGGTCGTGTAGGTGTAAAAGGCGACATTGCTGCCCACGGCGAGACCGAAGGCGATCAGGACGCTTTTGCGATGGTGCCGCCACAGATTGGCGACGACGCCGGCGCGGCGCCCTGGTGCATTCTCCGCCTTGAAATCGGGCGTCTCATCGATGCCGCGCCGCAGACAGTAGATGGCGAAGGACAAAGCCGCGCCTAGCACGAAGGCGAGGCGCCAGCCCCAGCCGGACAAAGCCGCCTCATCGGCGCCGCTCGCCTGGAGACCGAGCAGCAAGGCGAGCGCGAGCAATTGGCCGCCATAAAGCGTGACATATTGGAAGCTGGACCACAAACCGCGCTGTCCCGCAGGCGCGATTTCGGACAAATAGGTCGCTGCCGCGCCATATTCGCCGCCAAGGCTCAGGCCCTGGATGATGCGCGCGAGCATCAGCAAGGCGGGCGCGGCGAGGCCGATGCCGGCGTAGGTGGGCGTCACAGCGAGCAGGAGCGAGCCGCCGCCCATCATCGCGACGCTCCAGGCCAGAGCGGTGCGGCGGCCATGGCGGTCGCCGATCCGACCGAGCAACCAGCCGCCGATCGGGCGCATCAGGAAGCCGATCCAGAAGATGCCGCTGGTGGCGAGGAACTGCGCGGTCTGGTTCTCGCCGGGGAAGAAGGCTTTCGCGAAATAGAGCGAGAAAGCCGAATAGACGTACCAGTCGAACCATTCGACGAGGTTGCCGGCCGCGCCGCCCAGGATCGAGCGAAGCGGGGCCGGCCGGTTCACGCGGCCTCGGTCTGGAACAGGCCGAGTTGGGCGACTTCCTCGACGCTGAGATCGATCCCGAACAGGAGGCTCAATCGCATGCGGTAGACGCGCGGATCCTCGATCTCGCCCGTCGCCTCCTGCTCGCCATTGCGGCGGCGATACTGACGGTCGGTCAGGCTGGCGAAGCCGTGCGGCAGCACCCCGCTGACGATGCGCAATTGCTTGAAACGGCTTTCGGGTGCGGTCGAGGTCCAGTGATTGGACAGGAGCAGGTCGCTGTTGAAGACCGGATCGAGCGAGAAACTATATTGCGATACCCAGCCCGCACCCGACCCGCGGCCGTCGGTGGCGGCGGGATGGCCATCGCGTTCGAGCATCCAGCCGTGGAGCGGATCGCGCATCAGGCGGAATGTCGCCCCATCGGGTGCCATCGCGGTCTCGCCCTCGGCAAGCGGCATCGGCGGATTGTAGCTGCCGCCGAAACCCGCGTCGGCGATCCAGTCCTGCCCGTCGATCGTGACCAGGCCGAGCGTGTGCGTCTTGGGCGGGGGCGGCCCCTCGATGCCGAGCCAGACGCGCGCGAGCAGGGGCCGAACATTGAAGCCGAGCGCGATCAGGGCGTCTTCGAACAGGCGGTTCTGCTCGAAGCAATAGCCGCCGCGCCGTGCGGTCACGAGCTTGGCGAAGACGGAGGCGCTGTCGATCGCGATGCCGCGGCCAAGGATCACGTCGAGATTCTCGAACGGAATGGCAAGGCGATGCGCGCGCTGGATCTGGGCAAGCCCTTCCGCCGTCGCGGGCGGGGGCTCCTTGATCCCGATGCGTTCGAGATAAGCGGTAAGATCGAAGCTGTCGGTCATAGGTGTGGAAACACGCTCCGTACGGCGGTCGACACAAGCAGGCCAAGGCCCGCGCCGGCCGTGATCACGATCACGCCATAGGCCTCCTCGCGCAGGTTGAGCAATTTCGCGCGGTAGAGGAAGGTCCAATAGCAGAGCATGCCGGGTATCTCGACCATGCCGACGATCGCGACCAGCAGCATGATCTTGCCCGTGATCAGGCCGATCGCGCCGCCGATTGCGAGCCACACCACACGGCAGCAATTGGCGAAGAAGGTCGCGCGCATCTTGCCGGTCGCGATCAGCACTTCGTTGGCGGCGTTGTTGCCGATGCGCAGCGCGGTCGAGAGCGCGATCCACTGCAAATAGGTGGCGACGGAGTGATAACGCGGATCGTAGAGGATGTTGACGATCAGCTGTGCGCCGCCGAGCAGCCCGCCGACGCCGAACATATAGAGCAGCACCACCTTGCGCCGCGCGTGATAGAACAGCCACGGCAAGGTTTCGGGCGCTTCACGCATCGCCTTCGAATAGGCCGGGTAGAGGACGCGGGTCGCATAAGGCGCCGCGATCGCACCGGGAGCGGCGGCGAGCGTGACCGCGATTGCGTAGAGACCGTAGACCGAAAGCGGCATCAGCCTGGCGAGGACGAGCTTGTCCGATTGCAGGATCAGCAGCGACAGGATGCTCGACATCGCGATGAACCGCGAGAAACGCCACAGCTCGGCCGATCGCGCCGGGTTGATGCGGATCCGGCGGCGCATATTGGGGAAGATCAGATAGGACAGGATGACCTTGGCCACCTGTCCTGCGAGCATGCCCGCGATCAGCGCCCAATAGGTATGCCAGATCACGGCGGTCGCGATCGATACGATCAGGGTGACCACGTTGCAGGCCAGTTCCTGCATCGAGAGCCGCCACAATTGCTTGTTGCGCACCGCGGTTGCGAAGGAGAGCGAAGACAGGCCATCGAACAGGAAGCTGACGCTCCACAAGGCCACGACCGGCGCCAGTTCGGGTTTGCCGAGCAGGGCCGCACCGGGCTTGGCGACCGCGACCATCAGCAGGGTAAGGCCGAGCCCGCGCAGCAGGCGGATGGTCCAGACCTGATCGAGGAATTTGGGATCGTCTCCTTCCTCGTGCCGCACGATGAAGCCGAGCAGGCCGATATCGGTCAGCATCGCGAGCATATAGGCGATCGAGGTGATCACCCCGACGACGCCATAAGCGTGCGAATCGAGCAGACGCGTGAGCGTCATGCTGCTGACGATGCGCAGCGCATTGGTCATCAGGACCGAAAAGAGGATGCTCGCGGCGGCGCCGGTGGCAAGCTGGCGAAGGCGCTGGACGGAAAGTCCGCGTAAAAGTGGCATGGCGTTCCGGCGGCTGGTGTCGGGAGGCTGCTATAAAGACAGCGCTTCGTTTCGCAATTGCGAAGGCGCACGCGCGGGCCTGATGCCATCATGCTGACAGACTGCTGTCAGCAGCCTGGCTGGAACCAAGCGGCCGTAGCGCCCATATAGCTGGATATGGCGATCCAGATCCGCACCAGCCTCGACGAACCCGAGACGGGTGAGACCTTCGTTCCGCATCGGCCCGAACGGCCCGAGAAGAGCCAGGGCGGTAAGAAATTCCGGCTTGTCTCGGATTACGAACCGGCAGGCGATCAGCCGACCGCGATCGCGGAGCTGACCGAGCAAGCGCGCGCGGGCGAGCGCGACCAGGTGCTGCTGGGCGTCACCGGATCGGGCAAGACCTTCACCATGGCTAAGGTGGTCGAGCAATTGCAGCGGCCGGCGCTCGTCCTCGCCCCCAACAAGATCCTGGCGGCGCAGCTCTATGGTGAGTTCAAGAGCTTCTTCCCCGACAATGCGGTCGAGTTCTTCGTCAGCTATTACGATTATTACCAGCCCGAAGCCTATGTTCCCCGGTCGGACACGTACATCGAGAAGGAAAGCTCGGTGAACGAGGCGATCGACCGGATGCGCCACTCGGCGACGCGGTCGCTGCTCGAACGCGACGACGTGCTGATCGTGGCGTCGGTCTCGTGCCTCTACGGTATCGGCTCGGTCGAGACCTATTCGGCGATGATCTTCGACCTGAAGGTTGGGCAGACGGTCGACCAGCGCGAGATCATCCGCAAGCTGGTCGCGCTTCAGTACAAGCGCAACGACGCCGCCTTTCAGCGTGGCGCCTTTCGCGTGCGCGGCGATACGCTTGAGATTTTCCCGTCGCACTATGAGGACAGCGCCTGGCGGATCGCCTTCTTCGGCGACGAGATCGAGCAGATCACCGAATTCGATCCGCTGACAGGAAAGACCAGCGCCAACCTCAAGGAAATCCGGGTCTACGCCAATAGCCACTATGTGACGCCGGGCCCGACGCTCAAACAGGCGACCGAGGCGATCAAATTCGAGCTCAGCGAGCGCCTCAAGGAATTGCAGATGGAGGGCAAGCTGCTGGAAGCCCAGCGGCTGGAGCAGCGCACTAATTTCGACCTCGAGATGATCGCGGCGACGGGTTCGTGCGCGGGAATCGAGAATTATTCGCGCTTCCTGACTGGCCGCCTGCCCGGCGAGCCGCCGCCGACATTGTTCGAATATCTGCCCGAAAACGCGCTTCTGTTCGTGGACGAAAGCCACCAGACCGTCCCGCAGGTCGGCGGCATGGCGCGCGGCGACCATCGGCGGAAGATCACGCTCGCCGAATATGGCTTCCGTCTGCCGTCGTGCATCGACAACAGGCCGCTGCGCTTCAACGAATGGGACGCGATGCGCCCGCAGTCGATCTATGTCTCGGCGACGCCGGGATCGTGGGAAATGGAGCGCACCGGCGGTGTCTTCTCGGAGCAGGTGATCCGCCCGACCGGGCTGATCGACCCGCCGGTCGAGGTGCGGCCGATCGAGAGCCAGGTCGACGATCTGGTGCACGAGGCCAGGCTGACCGCGCAGAAGGGCTATCGCAGCCTGGTCACCACGCTCACTAAGCGCATGGCCGAGGACCTGACCGAATATCTGCACGAAGCGGGCATGAAGGTCCGCTACATGCATTCGGACGTCGAGACGCTGGAGCGTATCGAGCTGATCCGCGACCTCCGGCTGGGCGTGTACGACGTGCTGGTCGGCATCAACCTGCTGCGTGAAGGCCTCGACATTCCCGAATGCGGGCTGGTCGCGATCCTCGACGCGGACAAGGAAGGCTTCCTGCGTTCGGAAACCTCGCTCATCCAGACGATCGGCCGCGCGGCGCGCAATGCCGACGGCAAGGTCATCCTCTATGCCGACCGCATCACCGGATCGATGGAGCGCGCGATGGCGGAAACGCAGCGCCGCCGCGAGAAGCAGGAAGCGTTCAACCTGGAACATGGCATCACGCCGGAAAGCGTGAAGCGCAACATCAGCGACATCGTCGCGCACCTCTCCTCGCGCGACCAGGTCACGGTTGACACGGGCATCGAGGATGCGCCGCACATGGTCGGCCACAATCTCCGCGCCTATATCGAGGATCTCGAGAAGAAGATGCGCGCGGCGGCGGCCGATCTCGAGTTCGAGGAAGCGGGCCGGTTGCGCGACGAGATCCGCAAGCTGGAGGCGGACGAGCTCGGCCTGCCGAGCGAGCCGAGCCGCGCGCCGGTGCGGGGCAATTCGACGCTGGGCAAACCCGGCACGCGCCAGACGCGCTACGGCAAGGCAAAACAGAGCCGGATGGAGCGGCGCGGGCGCTGACGCGCTTTCCGGGCGGGTGCGAAAGGTTTAAGATCCTGCGGGATGAATGTCCGTGCGTGCCCTATCGCGAGGTTACCATGGCGACTCTGATCCGCCTTGCTCCGGAACTGCCCGCAACCAGCCTGGCTGCATCCCTGGCTTATTATCGGGATCAGCTGGGCTTCGAGATCAAGACGATCCTGCCGGATCGGAGCTATGCGATCGTCGAGCGCGACGGGATGGCGATCCATCTCTATGCGAACGATACGTGCACCGGGACTGGCCTGCACTTGTTCACTGACGGAATCGAGCCGCTGCACGACGAGCTATGCCAGCGCGGCGCACACATCATCCAGCCGGTCGAGCGCAAGCCGTGGGGCAATCGCGACTTTCGCGTGGCCGATCCGGCAGGCAACGAGCTCAAGTTCACCGAACCGCTGGTGGAGTGAAATTCGATAGCGCGGAGATGTCGGCTGCTTTCTGAACCGCGGTCGTGCATGCTGCGTTGGCCCACAGGCTACAACGGAACGTGCGCGTGGAAGCACCGTCGGAAATCGAGCTCAAGCTGGAGGTTGCACCGCGCGACCTGACACGGCTGCGCGGCAGTCCCTTGCTTGAGGGCACGGGCCAGAAGATCGACCGGCTCGTCTCGCATTATTTCGACACCCCTGATCATAAGCTGCACCGCGCGGGCTATACGTTGCGTGTGCGCGAGAAGCGCGACGGCGGCATTCAGACGGTTAAGCAGGAGGCGGGGCATGCCGCGGGCCTGTTCGTACGGCCCGAATGGGAAAGGCCGGTCAAGGGACGCAAGCCGGTGGTCGAACCGGACGGGCCGATCGCGGATATGGTCAAGCCGCGCGATCTGCGCGTGGCGTTCGTCACCGATGTCGATCGCGACGCGCGCAACATTGCCGCCGCCGGCGCGCGGATCGAGGTCGCGCTGGACGAAGGGCGTATCCGCGCCGATCGGCGCAAGCGCGATCTGTGCGAGCTCGAGCTGGAATTGAAGGGTGGCGCCCCCGAACCGCTGTTCGCGCTGGCGCGCGAGTTGAACGCGATCGTGCCGCTGCGGATCGGCGTGCGCAGCAAGGCCGAGCGGGGCTATGCGCTGGCCGAGGGCAAGGAAGCGCGGGTCACCAAGGCCGAGCCCGTGCTGCTCGATCCCGAGGGGGATGCCCGCGATGGCTTTGCCGCTATCGCGGCGGCCTGCGTGCGCCATTTTCGGCTGAACGAGCCGGTTCTGCTCGCCACCGGGCAGCCTGAGGCGTTGCACCAGTCGCGCGTGGCGCTGCGGCGGCTGCGATCGGCTTTCTCGTCCTTCAAGCCGCTGCTGGCGGGCGATCCTCGCCATATCCCGCTGTCGGCCGACCTGCGCTGGCTGGCGAGCGAGCTGGGCAGGGTACGCGACCTTGACGTGCTGATCCCGCGGATCGAGGGCCAGGGCCGGAACAAGCTCGTGGCGGCGCGCGCGCTGGCGCTGGACGAGGCCAGGACCGCGCTGGATTCGCTGCGGGCGCGGGCGTTGATGATCGATCTCGCCGAATGGCTTGCAATTGGCGCGTGGCGGCTGCGGCCCGCCGAACCCCTGCTCGCGAACGAGGCGATCGAGACGGTCGCGGTCGAATTGCTCGCCCAGCATCGCAGGCGGCTGAAGAAGCGTGGGCGTCATCTCGCCAAACTGGATGACCATCATCGCCACAAGGTGCGGATCGAGGCCAAGAAATTGCGTTACGCCGCCGAATTCTTCGCTTCGTTATGGACGGGCAGGAAAGCGCAGGCACGGTATGCGGATTTTGTCGGCGCGCTCGAGAAATTGCAGGATCATCTGGGCGCCCTCAACGACCAGGTGACAGCGGCCGACCTGCTCGATCGGCACGGGGTGGACGGACCGGATCCCGGCAAGGGGCGAAAGAAGTTGCTCAGGAAAGCCGACAAGGCGTTCGACCGGCTGATGAAGGTCAAGCCCTTCTGGGGCTGAGGCATCGAACCGGAGGCCGACGAACCCGGCCTGCTGATCGGGTCGGAACCGGCACCCCCTACTCCACCAGTTTCAGCGAAAGGCCGATCGTGCGGGGATGCACGGTATAGCCTTCGATCACCGTATTGATCTGCGGGCGCTGGATGATCGTCCGATTGTCGAACAGGTTCTTGGCGTAGATCGTCAGGGAATGGGGTCCGAAGCGGATGCCCAGGCTGGCGTTCACCACGCCGTAGCCGGGATTGCGGTAATTGGGGTCGGTCAGCAGATAGCTGCCATAGCTACGCCCGGTATAAGCATAATTGACCAGGGCCGTGATCGCCGTGGTGCCGTTCAGCCAATGCTGATAATCGGCACCGGCGGTTGCGGTGAAGCCCGGCACCGCGATCAGGTGCTGGCCCACGGCGACGTCGACCGAATTATTCGACTGGACGACCTTGGCGTCGTTGACGCTGGCCGTGCCGCTAACCTGCAAACCCGGCAAGAGCTTGAGCGAAGCGTCCGCCTCGGCGCCCCAGATCCGGGCGTTGCCGATGTTGCTGGTGAAATAATAGCCGCAGGTCGGCAGATAGATTTGCTGCTGGATATTGCGCCAATTGGTCAGATAGCCCGAGGCGTTGAACCGCGCGCGGCCGCCCAGGAATTCATTCTTGGTGCCCACCTCGTAGGTCCACAGGCTGTCCGAGGTGAAATGGGTCGGCTGTGTGGTCTGGCCGATATTCTGGAAATCGCCGTTGCACACCGATGTCGGGCCGAACGTGATCGGCCCGGTCGGGCCGCCGAGGCGGAACCCCTTGGCGGCGGAGACATAGACCGAACTTAGGGGCGATAGCTCGTGATAGAGCGTGGCCTTGGGCAGGAATGCCTTGCTGGTCGCATCCTGCGTGAAAGGCGGGGAGGGCGGCTGGCCCGCCGTCTGATAGCCGAGATTGCCGATCTGGTAGAAACCGGTCTCGACCGAAACGAAATCCTCATGCGCCGCGGAATAGCGTCCGCCCAGGTCGAGCTTCCAGCCCTTGGCGAAGGCGATGCTCGCCTGGCCGAACAGGGCGAATTGCTGTTGGCGATAGGTGCGGTCGTCGCTCTCGTCGATGCCGTTGGGGAATAGCGGGATGGCGGCACCGCCGCCGGGCTGGCCGTACGTGGGATTGCCATAGGCGGTTTCGACCAGCGACTGTTCCATGGGCACGCCGTAGATAGACTGGAAGGTCGAATTGATCCCGTCGATCGTCTGATAATCGATATTGTGGACGTTCTGGGTCGCGAAATAGGCACCCGCGACCCAGCTCAGCCAATGCGGTCCCGGGCTGCTGTCGTTGGAGGACAGGCGCAATTCCTGGCTGAACTGCCGGTAATGCGTCCGGTAATGGACCGCCGAGGGCAGCGTGGCGATGACGCTGTCATTCTGCGGCTGATATTGCGGATAGATCGGGTCGAGGAAGAACAAGGCGAAGGCGGTGCTGTTCAGATAGGTTCCGTCCTCCTGGCGGGCGGCGACGCGATCGAAATAGCCGGTGACCGAGGTCAGGTCCGCGAAGCCCACATTCTTCTTCACGTTCAAGCTGCCCAGCATGACCGTGTCATGGCTGGGTTCGGCGACTTCCTTGTTCTGCTTCCAGATGCCGATCGCCGGATAGAAGGCGGCGTTATCGGCATTGTTCGCGCGCTGATAGAAAAAGGCCGGCGTCACCGTCAGCGTGGGGTCCGGGGTCCAGGTCGCGCTGATCCGCGTGGTCAGGCTGTTGCCGCTGTTGACGTGCTTTTTATCGAGCGCGCCCGACAGCGTGTAATGATCGATCCAGCCGCTGTCCCGCTGGTAATTGGCGCTGACGCGAAGAGCCAGCGTGTCGGTGACCAACGGCAGGTTGGCGGTGCCGCTCGCCGCATAATTGAAACCGCCATGCTGCGTGCCCGAAATGTCGCCGGTCATCGTCGCGCCGAACGCGTCCGTTTTCGCCGGCATGGTGATGTAGCGGATCGTGCCGCCTTCGGAGCTGTCGCCATAAAGCGTGCCCTGCGGCCCGCGCAGCACCTCGACCCGCTCGATGTCGGGCAGACGCACCTCGATCGACCCGTCGCGATAGAGGTTGGGTACGGTGATCGAGACGTCGTCCAGATAGAGCCCGACCGTCGAAGCGCCGGAAGTCGACGACACGCCCCGGATGACGATATTGTCGCGGCCCTCTTCGCCTGCGACCGCATTGAAGGCCACGCCCGGAACCGCGCGGCTCAAATCGTCGAAGCCGGCGATCTTCTGGTCGCTCAGTGCCGATCCCGACAAGACGGACAGACTGATCGGAACCTTGCGAACGTCCTCGCTCCGCTTCTGGGCCGTGACGATGACCTCGCCCGATCCGTCTCCCTCCCCCGATGCGGCAGCGGCGGGCGCAGCGGGCGCAGCGGGCGCCGCGGGCGTCTCGCCATAGGCCAGCGCGGGAGACAGCAATGCCAGGGCGCATAGGCTGGAAGAAAACAGGAAATGGCGTGATGCCCCCCGGCGATGAAGCATATCGGTCTTGTCCGTTCGTTGCTGCAGTGCACCAAATCTGACGAGGGACGGGTCATCATGGTAGGCGGTAACTTTTGATGTAAGGCATAGATTTCATCTATGTCTTTGCTATCGGTGCCTCGGGTCATGCCGATTCAAAAAGGGGTTGAGCTTGGTCGATCGCGGGACGCTGCCGGACAAGATGTTCGCCAGTCGTGTGGACTGGAACCTGCTGCGGACCTTCGTGGAGATCGTGCGGGCGGGCGGAGTCGGCGCGGCCGCCCGCAAGCTGAACAAGCAGCAGCCGAGCATCAGCGCGGCCTTGCGCAGGCTGGAAGATCAGGTCGGGGTACAGCTGCTGTATCGTTCGCCGTCCGGGGTCGAGACGACCGCGGCCGGCAAGGCGCTGATGGGGCTTTGCGAGGAAATGCTCGAAGCGGCGCGGATGGTTCCCCACCAGATCGCGCAGGCAACCAAGCGGGTCGAGGGCATCGTCCGTATCCAGCTGATTTCCGCCGTTCTGTCATCGGAGCTCGACGAGGCGATCGCCAGCTTCCATCGCCGCAATCCCAACATCCAGATCGAGCTGCGCGTCTCGCCCTGGCGCGACGTGCTCGACGCGCTGGAAAGAGGCGAGGTCGAGATCGGGATAGGTTACGACAGCGGCGCCCGCGGCGGCCTGGTCTATGAGCCGCTGTTCGTCGAACGCCAGCAACTCTATTGCTGCCGCAGCCATCCCCGTTTCGGACACCGCATCAGCCGTCTCGGCGAGCTCAAGGACGAAGGCTTTGTCCTTACGGGTGAGGACGAGCTGGAGGTCGTCGCCCGTCTGCGCCGGCGCTATGGGCTGGGGTCGAAGATGAGCGGGCTCGCCGAAGACGTCAACGAGGCGCAGCGGCTGATCATGCTCGGCGTTGGCATCGGCTTCCTGCCGGTGCTGGCCGCAGCCGACGCGGTGGCCAGGGGCCGGTTGTGGCCCTTGCTCCATACGGAGCTGGAACCGTCTTACGACATCTTCCTGCTCGCGCGTTCGGAACCTTCGCGCGACACTGCCACCCAACTTTTCCTCGACGAGGTGATCCGCCGGGTTCGGGCGCAGCGCCGGGCCTAATCCGACCTGGCAGCTTTGCGGACAGCGCGCTTTGGCCAGGGCGATGTCCTTTCGTTGCCGTCACGAAACCGCAACGCTCCTTTCATTCTGCTGCAATGCAGCACGGCCAAGGCTGGCCCGAGAAGGCGTATCCGCCTCGAAAAAGGGAAGCCACATGAAGCCGACTTTCGCGTCCTTGGCGGCGGGCATTGCGCTCGCCTCCTTCGTTTCCTCGATTGCGCAGGCTGCCGATCCGGCGCCTGCAGCGTCCGCCGCAGGTGCGCCCGCGGGGGCCGACGCCGGCGAAGGCGCCGCGGCCGATTCCGGGACGGGCGAGGTCGTGGTGCTCGGCTTCGGTCGTGGTCGGCAGGAACAGACGGTGCGGCAAGCGGATGTCGCGCTGCTCGCGCCGGGATCGACCGCGTTCAAGGCGATCGAGAAACTGCCCGGCGTGCAATATCAGGCGGCCGATCCGTTCGGTGCCTATGAATGGGCGGTGCGGATCAGCCTGCGCGGCTTCAACCAGAACCAATTGGGCTTCACGCTCGACGACGTGCCGCTGGGCGACATGAGCTACGGCAACGTCAACGGTCTGCACGTCAGCCGCGCGATCATCTCCGAAAATCTCGGCCGCACGGTGGTGGCGCAGGGTGCGGGCGCGCTCGGCACCGCCTCGACCAGCAATCTCGGCGGCACGCTCCAATTCTACAGCGACGATCCGCATCATCGGTTCGATGTGGCGGCGTCGGGCACGGGCGGTTCGGACAGCACTTATCGCGGCTTCGTGCGCGTCGACAGCGGCGACATGGGCGCGGTGCGCGGCTATCTGAGCTACGCATATTACCGCACCGACAAATGGCGTGGCGACGGCCCGCAATATCAGCATCAGGTCAATGCCAAGCTGGTCGGCGATCTCGGCAATGTGGGTACGCTGTCGGGCTTCTTCGATTTCTCGGCGCGGCGCGAGACCGACTATCAGGATGTCAGTCTCGACCTGATCAACCGGGTCGGCTGGGATCGCGCCTACAAGATCGACAATGTCGCCCCCGATTATGCGCTCGCGAAACAGATTGCGCTTGCCTACCAGAACGGCACCGCGTTTCCGGCGCCCTACACCAACCGGGACGATGTCTATTACGACGCGGGCGGGCTTCGGAACGACTATCTCGCCGGTGCGACGCTCGACCTCAAGCTGGCGCCGGGGCTGACCGCGAAGATCACGCCTTATTATCATCAGAACAAGGGCCAGGGCTCTTGGATCACGCCTTATACGGTGACGCCCGCGGGGGCGCCGGACCAGAGCGGCAACCCGATCGCCAACCCCGCGCCCCTGTCGTTCCGCACGACCGAATATGCGATCCATCGCAGCGGCGTGACGGGTGCCATCACTTGGGAGAGCGGCATCAACACGCTGCAGGTCGGCGGCTGGTACGAACATAACAAGTTCAATCAGGCGCGGCGCTATTACGGGCTTTCCAACGACGCGTTCAACCGCGACACGCTCGCCTTCCAGCAGAATCCCTTCTTCACCCAATATGAAGGGCATTTCCTGACCGACACCTACCAATATCATGTCGAGGATACGGTGAAGCTGCTCGACGACGCGCTGGTGCTGAGCGGCGGCTGGAAGGGCGTGAAGGTCGATAATCAGGCGACCGTGCTGACCGGCCCGCTCGCCAGCGGCAAGATCGGCGCCAGGGATTGGTTCCAGCCGCAGGCCTCGATCGTCTATCATGTGAAGCCCACGACCGAGGTCTTCGCCGACTATACCGAGAATATGCGTGCCTTCGTGTCGGCGCTGACCACAGGCCCCTTCTCGACCACGCAGGCGGGTTTCAACGCGATCAAGGGCACGCTGAAGCCCGAAACGTCGAAAACCTACGAAGGCGGCGTCCGCTATCATGACGGCCCGTTCCAGGCTTCGGCGGTCGGCTATTATATCGATTTCACCAACCGCCTGGCTTCGTTCGCCAACGGATCGGGCATCGCCGGCAATCCCGCGATCCTCAACAATGTCGGCAGCGTCCACGCCTGGGGTGCGGAGCTTTCGGCTTATTACAAGCTGACCCGCGCTTTCTCGCTGTTCGCCAATTACAGCTACAACAGCTCCAAATATCAGGACGACGTGGTCCTCTCCAACGGCACGGTCTACGCCCATACCAAGGGCAAGACCGTCGTCGACGCGCCCAAGAACATGCTCAAGGGCGAGCTGGTTTATGACGACGGCAGCATCTTCGGTCGGATCGGCGGCGACTATATGTCGAAGCGCTATTTCTCCTACGAGAACAACCTGGTCGCGGCCGGGCGCTTTGTCGCCGACGCCAGCATCGGCTATCGCTTCAACGGGTCGGGCTGGATGAAGAATATCTCGATCGAGGCGAGCGTCACCAACCTCACCGACAAGAAATATATCTCGACCGTGAACACCAACAACGTCCAGGTGAACGGTAGCGATTTCGACAATCCCAACTTCATGCTCGGCGCGCCACGGCAGTGGTTCGTCACGCTCAAGAAGGGCTTCTGATCGTGAGGGCGGCGCTGGCGGCGCTCGCGCTGCTTGCCGCCGCCCCGGTGGCGGCGGGGCCGGTGCTGATGATCTCGGTCGACGGGCTGCGGCCCGCCGACGTGATCGAAGCGGAAAAGGTCGGGCTCGCCGTGCCCAATCTCAAGCATATGATGGCAGCGGGCGCCTATGCCGAAGGCGTGACCGGTGTGCTTCCCACGCTCACTTACCCCAGCCACACCACTTTGGTGACGGGGGCCGCGCCCGCTCGCCATGGCGTCGCCAACAACCTCACCTTCGATCCGCTCAATATCAATCAGGTCGGCTGGGACTGGTATGTCGAGGATATCAAGGCGCCGACGCTCTGGGGCGCGGCGCATGCGGCTGGTCTGGTCACGGCCAACGTCCACTGGCCGGTCAGCGTCGCGGCGCCGGTCGATTATAACCTGCCACAGATCTGGCGGACCGGGCATGAGGATGATCGCAAGCTGATGCGTGCGCTCGCGACACCCGGCTTGCTGACCTCGCTGGAAGCTAGGCTAGGACCTTATGCCCAAGGCATCGACGAGAGCGTGGAGGGCGATGAGAATCGGATTCGCTTCGCCGCCGCGCTGATCGCGGACAAGAAGCCGGCTTTCACCACCGTTTACCTCGCCAGCGTCGATCATGAAGAGCATGCGTTCGGCCCCGGCAGCCCGCAGACACTGGCGGCGATCGCGCGCAACGATACGATGATCGGGCAACTGATGACCGCGGCGCGTGCGGTCGAGCCCGATCTGACGGTGGTGGTCGTGTCCGATCACGGCTTTCAGCCGGTCGCGACCGACATCAACCTGATCGCGCCCTTCATCGCGGCGGGGCTGATCAGCTTCGACGCCAACGGCAAGATCGGCGACTGGCAGGCCGAACCCTGGTTCATGGGCGGATCGGCCGGCGTGGTGCTGAAGCATCCCGAGGATTCGGCGCTGGTCGCGAAGGTCGCGGCTTTGCTCGATCGGCTGAAGGCGGATCCCGATATGGGGATTGCCATGACCCTCGATCGCGATGCGATCGCCAGGATGGGCGGCTCGCAAATGTGCAGCTTCCTGATCGCATTCCGTCCGGGCTTCGAGCCGGGCCACGATCCGCGCGCGGCCAAGCAGACGCCTTCGACCTACAAGGGCATGCACGGCTATCTGCCGTCCGAACCGGCGATGCGCTCCAGCCTGTTCGTCGAGGGACCGGGCCTAAGGCGCCATGGCGATCTCGGCCTGGTCGATATGCGCGCGATCGCGCCGTCGGTAGCGCGCATATTGGGCATCAAGTTCGAAAGCGCCGAGGTGCCGGCGGTCTTCTGATTTTTCAGGCGAACGGCTGCACGGTTGGGTCGATCGTGATTTCGGCGGGCAGATGGGCGACGATATCGCCGTCGGCCTGGAGCGGCGCGTCGGCGCCCTCGATCCGGAGCGAAACACAGGTGAAGCCGGTCAGGTTCGGGTCGCGCGCGAGATCGGCATGGCGGAGCAGCGCCCAGAGGAAGCGCAAAAAATCGCGCCGTCGCGCGCGCTTGAGCGCGACCACATGGAGAAAGGGGTCGTCCGCCGCCGCGCCCGGTGCAAAGCTCCACGGGCCGGCATAATAACGGCCCTTGGCGATATAGACCGCTTCGCAAGCGATGGTCTGGCCGTCCGCTTCCAGTCTCAGCGTCGGGCGCGGCCAATGGATCAGCGTTTTGAGAAAGGCCACGCCATAAGCGAGGCGACCGATCGCGCGCTTGAGGTGGGGGGAAAGCCCCGCAACCGCCTCCGCATCGGGGCCGACGCTGGCGCAGGTGAACATCATCGTCTCGCCGATGCGGGCGATGCGCTGCAGGCGGGGCGCGCGCGCAAGCAGGATGCGGCCCGCGAAGCTGATCGGATCGCGGCGATAGCCATATTCGCGCGCGAGCAGGTTGACCGTGCCGGTCGGGAAGATGCTCATCACGCGCGGCTGTCCGCTCGCCCAGAGTGCTGCGGTGACATGGCGCAGCGTTCCGTCGCCGCCGACCGCCGCGATGTGCGTGGCGCTCGGATCGACCGTCAGTTCGTCGCCGCCGGTCGGCGTCAGGATCACCTGCGCGCCCGCCGCTTCCAGTTCGCGCCGGAGCGCCGCGACCCGCCGGCGCGAGGCGGAGCCGGCCCACGGGTTGACGAAAAGCTGGATGACGGGCTGGGCCACGCCGATGCCTTACAGGATTTCGCGCACCTTTTCAGGCGGGCGGCCGAGGCGCACGCCTTTGTCGGTCTCGACCAGCGGGCGTTCGATCAGGATCGGGTCGGCAACCATCGCGTCGAGGATCTGATCGTCCGACGCGGTCTTGAGCGCCTTCGCGCCGTCTTCGGCGGTGCGCAGCCCATCGCGCGGTGTCATGCCGGCTTTGGCGTAGAGCCGTTTGAGCTCGTCGCGGCTCGGCGGGGTCTTGAGATATTCGATCACGGTCACCTCCGCGCCCGCTCCCTCGAGCAAGGCAAGCGTCTCGCGCGACTTCGAGCAGCGGGGATTGTGGTAGATGGTGGCCTTCATGAGGATTGCTCCGAAAGGGCTTCGAGCGCGGCGAGCGCCTCGCCGCGCCACGTCCAGGGAACGAAGATATGATCATGGTGATAGCCCGCGACGATGTTGGCGGGCAGCCCGCGATCCGCGAGCGTACGCGCAACCGCCGCACTTAACCCCACCGCCGACAGGCTGGAATGGACCATGAGCGTGATCCGTGCCCATTCGCCATCAGGGAACGGCGCGATCAGGGTCATGCCTTCGGCTTCATGGATCAGCGCGAAAACCTCGGCGGGCAAGGGTGCGTCCGGGTCGAGTGCTTCGAACCCATAACGGTCCTCGTGCAGCAACGGCCGCATTTCCGCCAGGAGCTGACCGAGGTCGGTCAATCCTCCTGCTTCGCCAGCCACTGCTCCAGCCACTTGATCGTGTAATTGCCCGTCTGGAAATCAGGATCGTCGAGCAACGCCTGGTGGAGCGGGATCGTGGTCTTGACGCCATCGACCACGAACTCCTCGAGCGCGCGGCGCAGGCGGCGCAGCGCGCCGTTGCGGGTGGTGCCGTAGACGATCAGCTTGGCGATCATCGAATCGTAATAAGGCGGGATGCGATAGCCCGCGTAAAGCCCGCTATCGACGCGCACGTTCATGCCGCCGGGCGCGTGATATTGCTTCACGAGGCCGGGCGAGGGTGCGAAGGTGCGCGGATCCTCGGCATTGATGCGGCATTCGATCGCGTGGCCGCGGAAGACGACATCCTCCTGGCGGAGGGTCAGCGGATGCCCTTCCGCGATGCGGATCTGCTCGCGGACGAGGTCGAGGCCGGTGATCGCCTCGGTCACCGGATGCTCCACCTGCAGGCGGGTGTTCATCTCGATGAAGTAGAATTCGCCATTTTCCCACAGGAATTCGATGGTGCCCGCGCCGCGATAGCCCATGTCGGCCATCGCCTTGGCGACGATTCCGCCCATGCGCTCGCGCTCTTCGCTCGAGATGATCGGCGAGGGCGCCTCCTCGACCACCTTCTGGTGGCGGCGCTGGAGCGAGCAGTCGCGCTCGCCGAGATGGATCGCGTGGCCGTTGCCGTCGCCGAACACCTGGAATTCGATGTGGCGCGGGTCACCGAGATATTTCTCCATATAGACGGTCGCGTCGCCGAATGCCGCTGCCGCCTCGCTGCCCGCTTGCTCCATCAGCGTTTCGAGCTGGCTTTCCTCGGGCACGACCTTCATGCCGCGCCCGCCGCCGCCCGAGGCCGCCTTGATCAGGACCGGATAGCCGATCTCCTTGGCGACCTTCTTGGCTTCCGCGACATTGGTTAGCGGGCCGTCCGATCCGGGGACCAGCGGCAGGCCCAAAGCAGCCGCGCTGATCTTCGCCTGGATCTTGTCGCCCATCGTGACGATGTGCTCGGGCTTGGGCCCGATCCAGATGATGTTATGCGCCTCGACGATCTCGGCGAACTTGGCGTTCTCCGAAAGGAAGCCGTAACCGGGGTGGATCGCGTCCGCGCCCGAAATCTCGGCGGCCGAGATCAGGTTGGCGATGTTGAGATAGGATTCGCTTGCGGCGGGCGGCCCGATGCAGATCGCCTCGTCCGCGAGGCGGACATGCATCGCGTCGGCATCGGCGGTGCTGTGCGCCGCGACCGTCTTGATGCCCATTTCATGGCAGGCGCGATGGATGCGGAGCGCGATCTCGCCGCGGTTGGCGATCAGGACCTTTTTGATCTCAGGCATTTTTGATTCCTAGCCGCACCGGCCTGCAACCCCACCCGGCCTCCCAAAGCACAATCCCGCTGGGAGGCCGGGTGGGGGTGCGGGCCGGTGCGGCGCACATAAAGTCTTTTACTCGACGATGGCGAGCGGCTGATCGAACTCGACCGGCTGGCCATTGTCGACCATGAGTTGCACGACCTTGCCTGCGCGCGAAGAAACGATCGGGTTCATCACCTTCATCGCCTCGACGATGAGCAACGTATCGCCCGCGACAACGGTGTCGCCGACATTGACGAACTGCTTCGCGCCCGGCGAGGCGGCGAGATAGGCGGTGCCGACCATCGGCGACTTGATCGTGCCGGGATGATCGCCCGCCGGCGCGGCAGGGGCCGCGGCGGGAGCGGCCACAGGGGCCGCGGCGGGTGCGGCCAAAACCGGTGCGGCAACGGTCTGTGCCGCGACCGCGACATTGCGGACCACGCGGATACGGCGGTCGCCGTCCTGAACCTCGATCTCGGTCAGGCGGGTATCATCGAGCAACTCGGCGAGCTGACGAACCAGCCCGGCATCAACCTGCATCGAACTATTATTGTTATCGGTCATCCAGCGATGCCCTTTTGAAAGTGAAGCGGCGCTATTGGCAAAGCGTGCGCCCTACGTCCAGCGCCGGAAGACGGCAATGGGTTTCATCCTGCTTCTTCCCCCCCTAGATGCGGTACCATGACGACTCCAATCCACACCGACGGCACTATCTCGATCATGGTCAACGGCGAGCATCGCCGGGTAGCGGCGGGGCTTTCGATTGCCGATCTGGCGAGCCAGCTCGGCCTCGTCCCCGAAAAGGTCGCGGTGGAGCGGAATCTGGAAGTGGTGCCGCGTTCGACCATCGCGCAGGTCTGCCTGGAGGATGGCGACGAGCTGGAGATCGTGCATTTCGTCGGTGGCGGCGATCATGCGGCAACGGTCGACGAAGATCGCTGGACGGTGGCGGGGCGCAGCTTCCGCTCGCGGCTGATCGTCGGCACGGGCAAATATAAGGATTTCGCGCAGAACGCCGCCGCGCTGGAGGCGTCGGGTGCGGAGATCGTCACGGTCGCGGTGCGGCGCGTCAACGTATCGGATCCCAACGCGCCGATGCTGACCGACTTTATCGATCCGAAGAAGGTCACCTATCTCCCCAACACCGCTGGCTGCTTCACCGCCGAGGATGCGATCCGGACCTTGCGGCTGGCACGCGAGGCGGGCGGCTGGGACCTGGTCAAGCTCGAGGTGCTGGGCGAGACGCGCACGCTCTATCCCGACATGGTCGAGACTTTGCGTGCGACCGAGGTCCTGGCCAAGGAAGGCTTCCTGCCGATGGTCTATTGCGTCGATGATCCGATCGCCGCGAAGCGGCTGGAGGATGCGGGCGCGGTCGCGATCATGCCGTTGGGCGCGCCGATCGGATCGGGCCTGGGCATCCAGAATCAGGTCACGATCCGGCTGATCGTGGAAGGTGCCAAGGTGCCGGTGCTGGTCGATGCCGGCGTGGGCGCGGCGTCCGACGCGGCGGTGGCGATGGAGCTCGGCTGCGACGGCGTGCTGATGAACACCGCCATCGCCGAAGCCAAGGACCCGATCATGATGGCCGCCGCGATGAAGGCCGCGGTCGAAGCAGGACGGCTTTCCTACCGCGCCGGCCGCATGGGCAAGCGCCGTTATGCCGACCCGTCAAGTCCGCTGGCAGGCCTGATCTAGGCCCGGGAGCGCTTGCTCGGCCCATATTGATACGCTATGCGTATTAATATGATCGGCGCGGCCGCGAGAGACGAGGGGTTCATCCTCCAGGCCGTGCTTCGGCTCGGGCGACAGATGCGTCATGCCGCGCAGGATGGCGAGCTCAGCGGCGGCGCGTTGCCCTTGCTGGCGACGCTCTATCGCGAAGGCGCGATGAGCGCGGTCGATCTTGCCCGCCGCGAAGGCTTGCAGCCGCAATCCTTGAGCCGCTTGCTCGCGCGGCTCGATACGGCCGGACTGATCACGCGGTCGGTCGATCGGGCCGATGCGAGGCGGCATGTGATCGCGATCACCGAGGCGGGCGTTTCGGTATTCATGCGGCAGCTCACGCGCCGTCGCGAATGGCTGGTGGAGCGCATGGCCGAGCGGCTCAATCCCGACGAACGGTCGACCTTGCTCGATGCGGCCGAGCTGATGTTGCGGATAGCGCAATGAGATCAATGGAAAATCATGGAAAATCTTTTTGTTTCGGCGACGGGAAAGCGGAAAGCTGCCGTTCAAGGAGCAAAATCTAGGGCTTGGCCGCTTGGTGCGCCGATGTCGCGGCTGAAATCGAACAAAAAATCTGAAGGGGGGCCTGTGCGCCGACTGTCGATTCTGCTTGGATTGCCGCTGCTGCTGACGCCTGAAATGGCGCTGGCCCAGGCATCGCCTGCGCCCGTGCCCGCTTCCGGCCAGCCGGCGACCAAGCCTGCGGCCGCGCCCGCGCAGGCGGCTCCCAGCGCACCCGTGCGTCCGGCGCCGCCACCGACGAGCAGCGACGATGAGGAAGAGGTCGTCGTCAAGGGACAGAGGCCACGTGGATCGGTCCCAGGCGATATCCCGCCCGAGCAGACGCTCAACGCCGCGGACGTGCGCGCTTATGGCGTCAACAATATCTCCGATTTGCTTGATCAGCTCGCGCCGCAGACCACCAGCGGGCGCGGCGGCCAGCCGGTGATCCTGCTCAACGGGCGGCGCATCTCCAGCTTCGCCGAAATCCGCGATCTTCCGACCGAGGCGATCGCGCGCGTGGAGATATTGCCCGAGGAGGTCGCGCTCAAATTCGGCTATACGGCCGACCAGAAGGTCGTCAATTTCGTGCTGCGCGAGCGTTTCCTCGCCATCGTCGGTGAGGCAGGGGGCAGCACCTCGACCGAGGGCGGCGGCACCAGCACCAATCCCGAAGCCAATTATATCCGCATCCGTGGCGACAGCCGTTTCACGGCCAATCTGCGCTATCAGGAAAATGCCAAGCTGCTGGAGAGCCAGCGCGACGTCACCGATCTCGGCACCACCCAGCCGTTCGACCTGACTGGCAATGTCGGAAAGTCGCCGCATGCGATCCGCCCCGGATGCGTCCCCGCCAATGCGAGCACGTCCTTCTGCGCGGAGGTCGATCCAGCGCTGAGCGCGCTCGCGGGACAACCCGTCACCGTCGCGGCGGTCCCGGCCTCGGCCGCCTCGGGCGCGCCGGCTTTGTCCGCTTTCGTACCGGGTGCCAATGCGCCCAACACCACCGACGTCACGCGCGACAAGACGCTCAAGGGCTCGTCGCAGCAATGGAGCAGCAACATCGTCTATGCGCGCCCCGTGTTCGCGCGCTCCACGCTGACGCTGAACGGCAGCCTGTCTTATTCGACCGGCGACAGCCTGCGCGGCCTGCCGAGCGCGGCGTTCAACCTGCCGGTGGGCGATCCCTTCTCGCCGTTCGGCGATCCGGTGACGGTCTATCGCTATCTCGACGCCGATCCGCTGCACCAGCGCACTTCGACCCTGACCGGTCATGGCGGCCTGACCGTCAATGGCGATACCGGCAAATGGCGCTGGTCGGTCACGGGCAATTATGATCATAGCGATAGCCTGACCCGTACCGAGACCGCGGATACGAGCGCGTTCCAGGCGCGGCTGACCGCGCTCGATCCAGGGGCCAATCCGTTCGCGAGCGCCGGTGCGGGCAGGTTCGGCACGATCGCCACCAACCGCGCGCAGTCGATCTCCAATACCGGCAATTTCCAGGCATTGGCGGGCGGGCCGCTCTTCGCGCTGCCCGGCGGCGACTTCACCACCAACATCAAGGTCGGTGCCGAATATACCGGCTTCGACGCGAGCTCGACGGGCACGTTTGCGCAGTCGAGCAGCCTCAACCGTCGCAATTTCAATGGCCAGGCCAATTTCGATCTGCCGATCACCAGCCGCCGCACGGGCTTCGGTTCGTTCCTCGGCAATCTGTCGCTCAACGGCAATGTGGCGGTGACCAACCTGTCGGATTTCGGGACGCTGACGACGCTCGGCGGCGGTTTCGTGTGGACGCCGATCGTCGCGATCAACCTGATCGGATCCTATACCCGGTCGGAGGATGCGCCGACGATCGACCAGATCGGCGATCCGACCATCATCACGCCGCAGGTGCGCGTGTTCGATTATGCGACCGGGCAGACAGTCGACGTGACGCAGATCAGCGGCGGCAATCACAGCCTCCGGGCCGACCGGCGCCATGTCTGGAAGATCGGGACGACGCTGAAGCCGTTCGGCGACAAGAACGATCTCACTCTCACCGCCAATTATTTCCACACGGTCACCAATAACGCGATCGCGTCTCTGCCCGAACCGACCGCGGCGCTGGAAGGGGCGTTTCCAGACCGGTTCGTGCGCAACGCGGATGGGGACCTGGTCGAGGTCGATACGCGATCGGTCAATTTCGAGCGCGAGCGGTCGGACGTGGTGCGGCTGGGCCTGACCTTCTCGATCAACCTGAAGTCGATCATCCAGAAGAAGTTCGAGGCGTGGATCGCCGCGCGGCGAGCAGGGCAGAATGTGCCGCCGCCGATCCGCTTCAACAATTTCCAGCCGACGCTGGCGGGCAACAAGAAGGATATTGCCGCGCTGCGCGCGCAATTCCAGCAGCGCGCGCAACAGCAGCAGGGCGCGAACGGCCAAACGCCCGCCGGTGGCCAGACGGCGGCGGATGGTCAGGCGCCCGCCGCGCAGGCGGCGGCGTCACAGGGCCAGCAGCCCGCGCCGACCCAGACCGCGCAGAATGGTGCGCCGCCGCCTTCGGGCGCATTCGCACCGCCGCCGGGCGGACCTCCTCCGGGTGGCCCCAGTGGTCCGGGCGGCTTTGGCGGTGGCGGTTTCCGCGGCGGCGGCGATGGAGGTGGCCGCGGCCGTGGCGGCTTCGGCGGCGGCTTCCGCCAGGCGTCGGGCCGTCTGCAGGTCGCGATCTACGACAATTGGACTTTGCGCGACGACGTGCTGATCCGGCAAGGCGTGCCCTTGCTCGACCTTTTGAACGGCGATTCCGTTGGTGCCGGCGGCGGACAGTCGGAACATCAGATCCAGACCCAGCTCGGTTATTCGAACAACGGCCTCGGCGTGCGCTTCGACGGCAATTACAAGACCAGCACCTTCGTTCATGGCGACGGCACGGGCACGACCGGCGATCTCCATTTCTCCGGCCTCGCCACGTTCAACCTGCGCTTCTTCGCGGACTTTGGCGCCATGCCCAAGTTCATCACCAAGACGTGGGCGCGCGGCCTGCGCGTCAGCCTGGGTGTGAACAACCTGTTCGACTCGCGCCAGCGCGTGCGCGACGCGAATGGGGATACGCCGCTTCGCTACCAGCCGGCGTATCTCGACCCGCTCGGGCGGACCGTGTCAATCACGATCCGGAAGCTGATTTTCTAGCTGTCCGGCGCGCCGGCTTCTTCGGAGCGGGCGCGCCGCTTTCCACGTCGCCCTTGCCGACGCCCGACCGGTTGAGCAGCTCGCTCAGCTCCTTCACCGCCAGGCTCAGCTGCACGACCTCCTGCTCGCGCAGCTGGTCGAGCTTCTGGTGGAGCAATTCGATCTCCAGCTCGGCCTTGATGTTGATCTTATAGTCGTTCTCCGCAGCTTTGCGGTCGATATCCTGCTGACGGTTCTGCGCCATCATGATGATCGGCGCCGCGTAAGCCGCCTGGAAGGACAGAGCCAGGTTAAGCAGGATGAAAGGATAGGGGTCCCACGCGCGCACCCAGGCGGTGACGTTCAGGATCACCCAGATCGTCAGCAGCATTGTCTGGATGATGATGAAGCGCCACGACCCCATGCCCGCCGCCACATTGTCCGCGACCCGCTGCCCCGTCGTCAGATCGTCGTCGGTCGGAGAATGCTTTTGCCGCAGGCTCCGGCGCAGCCGCCGGAGCTCGTTGAGCAAGGTCACCTCGCCTTCGTGGAGATGCTCCTGGGCGGCGGAGAGAGTGGGCAGGCTCATTCGGACCCTTTCGTGCAGCGCGACGCAGCGCATCTAACACGAAATGGGCCCGAAATCAGAGGATCGGATAGGCTTTGCCCGGCTGGGAAGCCGTCTTGGTCAGACGGCCTCGAATACCGCGGTGAGGACGCCGACCTGGCCCTGGAGAAGGCTCCGGCCGAGATTGGTTGCGAACTCGCGGAAATCCGGCCCCATCACGACACCGAGATTGGCCGAGGGCGGCGTCGCGTCGCGGAGTTGGACGATCCATGCCTTGGCTTGCTCGGTATCGTCCTGCCATGCGGTCGCGCGAAAGCCGGCCTGCTCGATCATGGTCCCGGTCTCGACCGCGGTCAGCAGGAAGCTGGTTTCGGGCGAGCGCGCCCAGGGAACGGGATAATAAGGCTCGCCTTGGTCGATCACGATGTCGAAGGTCGCCAGCCGGCCGCCCGGCCGCAAGACGCGGCGGATCTCCCGGTACAGGCCGGCGCGGTCGGCGATGTTCATCGCAACATGCTGAAGGAAAACCGCATCGAACGCGCCCGCATCGAACGGCAGATCGAGCGCGCTGGCAACCTCGAAGGAAACGAGGTCGGTCTGCCTGGTGCGTTCGGTCAGATAGCGCGCCGCCTCCACGAACGGCGCGCTGAGATCGATTCCCGTCGCGCGGCAGCCGCGTGTCGCAGCAAGGAAGCGCGCGGGGCCGCCTATGCCCGAGCCCACGTCCAGCACCGCCATCGACGCGTCGATCGCCGCGAGGTCGGCAAGCTCGGCCGTGGCGGCAAGGCCGCGCGTGTGGAATTGGTCGAGACCCGCCAGCTGCTCGGGCGCGAGCGGGCCGTCTTCGGGGCCGGAGGTGGCGAGGATCGCCTTCAGCCGGTCGGTCAGTCCGGTCGCACGATAATGATCGCGTACGCCGTCGAGCATATTGGTCATGAGGGCTTCTCCCAAAAGGTCGTGCCCGCTTGAATAAGCCCGCCTCCGGTTGCCGACTATTCCGCTTAATCGAGATGGGTTGTGAAGCAGGGCTGCACAATTGGAGAGGCGCCTGAAGGCACGGGCCCGACGGCGCCACTCAGAAGATCGGATCGTCCTCGCTCGGCCCCGTGATCGGGGTGTGGATACCGCATTCCACCTTGTCCCATCCGCGCCAGCGGCCCGCGCGCGGATCCTCGCCCGGCATCACCTTGCTGGTGCAGGGCGAGCAGCCGATCGAGAGATAGCCTTCCGCCTCGAGCGGATGATGCGGAAGGTCGTGCTCTTCGAAATAGGCGTTGAGCGCATCCTTGGACCAGCCCGCGAGCGGGTTGATCTTGAGCTTGGGGCCGTCGGCATGCTCCTTGTCGAGCTCGAACAGCGGCAAGGCGGCGCGCGTGCTCGCCTGGAAGCCCTTGCGGCCCGAAATCCACGCGTCGAAGCCCTTGAGCGCGCGCTGGAGCGGCTCGACCTTACGGATCGCGCAGCAGCCGTCGGGGTCGTAGGACCAGCGCAAGCCGGTCGCATCCTTCGCGGCAAGCAAGGCCGGATCGGGGCGATAGACACGCAGATCGGTGAAGCCCAACCGCTCGGTCAGCGCGTCGCGATAGGCCAAGGTCTCGCCGAACATCTTCTGCGTGTTGGTGAAGATGAGCGGGATCGCGGTGTCGATCTGCGCGACCAGATGCAGCAGCACCGCGGATTCGGTCCCGAACGAGGAAACCAGCGCGACGCGGCCGGCAAGCTCGCCAGTAAGCAGGTCGCGCAGCATCTCCAACGTCGGAACGCCGGCAAAGCGCGCGTTCAACGCATCGACGTCGGCCTGGGTAAAGGCCGGGCGCACGTCCATCGTGTCGAGCTTGCGTGCCGCCTCAGCCATGGCGCAATTTCCACACCGGCACGCGGCCGTCGGCCGCCTGCTGGTAGACATAGTCATATTCGCCCAGCGCCTTGGCCGCGACGTCGAGGTCGATCGTCTGGTTGGGACCGAAACTGTCGAAACCGCAGCGGCGCATGAACAACAATTGATCGACCAGCACGTCGCCGACCGCTTTCAATTCGCCCCGATAGCCCATCTCGCGCAGGATCCGGGCGGAGGAATAGCCGCGCCCGTCGCGGAAGCGCGGAAAATCGATCTCGACCAGCTTCAGCCGGTCGAGCGCGGGAGCCAACCGGCGCACGTCGTCGCCGCCCTCGATCCGGACCGAGAAAGCGTTGGGTTGATCGAGGAAGGCGTCCAGCGAGACCGCGGGCTCATCGGCGGGCTCGTCGGCGCGGAAGCGCAGGCTCATGGGAACAGCGACCTCAACCATAGATCGCCTCCTTGAACGGATCGGAACCGACGCGGCGATAGGTATCGAGGAAGCGTTCGCCGTCGGTGCGGATCGCCCGATATTTCTCGACCGCGCGCTCGATCGCGTCGACCACGCCGTCCTCGCTGAAGCCCGGGCCGATGATCTTGCCCAGGCTCGCATCCTCCGCACCCGATCCACCGAACAGCAGTTGGAAATTCTCGGTGCCCTTACGGTCCACGCCGAGCACGCCGATATGGCCGGCATGATGGTGGCCGCAGGCGTTGATGCAGCCCGAAATCTTGAGCTTCAATTCGCCGATGTCGAGCTGGCGCGCCGGATCGGCGAAACGCTCGGCCAGCTTCTGCGCGAGCGGGATCGAACGCGTATTGGCCAGGCTGCAATAATCGAGGCCCGGGCAGGCGATGATGTCGCTGATCAGATCGAGATTGGCGGTGGCGAGCCCGGCAGCGTCGAGTTTTTGCCAGATGGCGTAGAGATCGGCCTTGCGGACATGCGGCAGCACGACATTCTGCGCATGCGTCGGCCGCAGATCGTCGAAGCTATATTGCTCGGCCAGATCCGCGAGCAGGTCGATCTGGTCGGCTGAAACGTCGCCGGGAATACCGCCGATCGCCTTCAGGCTGATCGTCGCGATCGCATAGCCGGGCTGCTTGTGTGCATCGACGTTGCGCTCGACCCAGGCGGCGAAGCGCGGATCGCTGAGGTCGAGATCGTCGCTCAAGCCCTGCTCGAACCGCGGCGGCGTGAAATAGGCCGCAATCCGCTCATATTCCTTGAGCGGCATGTCGTCGCCGAGATGCTGGATCGCCTGCCATTCTTCCTCGACCTGGCGCGCGAATTCCTCGGGCCCAAGATCGTGGACCAGGATCTTGATCCGCTGCTTGTGGATATTGTCGCGGCGGCCATGGCGGTTCCACACGCGCAGGATCGCTTCGAGATAGGAGCAGATCGAGCCCGCCGGCAGGAAATCGCGGATCAGATGCGCGACGAAGGGGGTGCGGCCCATGCCGCCGCCGACCAAGACGCGGAAACCGAATTCGCCCTTCTCGTCGCGGCGGACCTGCAGGCCGACATCGTGCAGCTTGATCGCGGCGCGGTCATTGTCCGACGCGGTCAGCCCGATCTTGAACTTGCGCGGCAAGTAGCTGAATTCGGGGTGGAAGGTCGTATATTGGCGGATCAGCTCGGCCCAGGGGCGCGGATCGCACACTTCGTCCGCGGCAGCGCCGGCAAACTGGTCGGCCGAGATATTGCGGATGCTTTCGCCGCTGGTCTGAATGGCGTGCATTTCGACCTTGGCGAGCTCGGCCAGGATTTCGGGCGCGTCCTCCAGCCGGATCCAGTTGAACTGCATGTTCTGGCGCGTGGTGAAGTGGCCGTAGCCGCGATCATATTTGCGGGCGATATGCGCCAGCACGCGCAATTGCTTCGCGTTGATCGTGCCGTAGGGGATGGCGACGCGCAGCATATAAGCATGGAGCTGGAGATAGAGACCGTTCTTGAGCCTGAGCGGCTTGAACTGGTCGTCGGTCATCTCGCCCGCGATGCGGCGCGCGACCTGGTCACGAAATTCCTCGACGCGCGCATCGACGATCGCCTGGTCATATCGGTCGTAGCGGTACATCAGATCACATAGCTCCCCGCGCTTGCGTCCGCGGGCTTGAGGGCGAGGTCGGGGCGCACCGTCGGACCGGTGGCGCGGATGCGTTCCTTGATATGCGCCGGCACCGGGCCGTTGGCGCTAGCCTCGGCATCGATCACATAGGGGTTGTTGACGCGGCACGCGGCGGCTTCGACCTGCGCGATCTGCTCGCCTTTGTCGGCGACGTCCACGGCCTGCTCGACATGGCGCGACCAGCCTTCGCCCGTCCACCAGATGACGTAGCCGTTGACCAGATGATTGCCGGTGAGCAGCTTCACGACGCGAACGCCTCCGCCTGGCGCGCAAAAGCGGCGAGCCGGTTCTCGGCATCGGACAGCAATACCACCTCGCCCACGACGATGATCGCCGGGCTCTGCACGCCATCGCGCTCGACCATGTCGCCCAGATCGGCAAGCAGGGTACGCAGTGCCCGCGCGCCTTCCAGCGTGCCGCGTTCCAGCACCGCGACCGGCATGTCCGGGGCGACGCCGTCGGCCATCAATTTGTCCGCGATCGCGTGCGCATTGGCGACGCCCATATAGATGACGAGCGTGCGGCCCTGGCCGGCAAGGCCCGACCAATCCTGATCGCTCAGGCCCTTGCACTGACCCGCGACGAAGCTGACCGCGCTCGACCAGTCGCGATGGGTGAGGGGGAGCATCGCTTCCGCCGCGCAACCCAAAGCCGCGGACACACCGGGCACGACCTCGACCGCGAGGCCGGCGGCGCGGACCGCCTCGACCTCCTCGCCGCCGCGGCCGAACACGAACGGATCGCCGCCCTTGAGGCGCACGACGATCGAGCCCGCCTTCACATGCGCGACAATCAGCGCATTGATCGCCTCTTGCGGCAGCGTGTGACGCGCGCGCTGCTTCGCGACCGATATGCGCTGTGCGCCCCCGGGCGCGTAATCGAGCACGCGGGGATCGATCAGCCCGTCATGCACGACCACGTCGGCCGATTTGAGCGCTTCCACCGCGCGCAAGGTCAATAGGCCGGGATCGCCGGGGCCGGCGCCGACCAGGATCACTTTCCCGCGCGATTGGGGGTCGAGAAGACTTGCCATGATGGTCGGGCAGATGGGGCCGGGGAATAAAGCGCGCAATCGAGCGATCCTTGGGGGTGCGCTAGAGATACTTTCGCGGCATCAGCGTGTTGAACCATAGCGCGGCGAGTTCGTACCCACCGCGGAAAGAAGGAAATCGGACGAATGACGGATCAGGCGGCGGCAGGATTACGCTATACCAAGGGAGCGATCTTCCTCCATTGGGCGATCGCAATCCTGATCCTCTACAATCTGATCAGCGGCCTTCTCAACGATGTGCTGCCGCGCGCGTTTTTCCAGTTCCACGTCTCGTCGGGGATCACCATCCTGGTGCTGACCGTGATCCGGATCGGCTGGCGCCTGACCCACAAGCCGCCGCCTTTCCTGCCGATGGCGGGCTGGGAGAAGGGCCTGGCGCATGTCGTCCATTTCCTCCTTTATTGCATGATGCTGATCTCGCCGCTGACCGGCTGGGCGATGCTCTCCGCGCACCCCGACAAGCCTGTGGTGCAGGCCGCGCCGCTTGGCCCCGGCGACGTGCCGCCGCCCCCGCACAAGTCTCGTCCCACGATGGTCTGGGGCTTGTTCGAGCTGCCCAAGCTCGCGCCGATCGCCAATATCGCCAACCAGCCCGACGGTGCCGCCAAGCTTAAGGAGACGCACGAACTCTATGAGGGCCGGCATGGGACCGCCGGCTGGATCTTCCTCGGCCTGCTGATTCTCCACCTGGCCGGGGCGCTCAAGCACCAGTTCATCGACAAGGAACGCGAACTGGCGCGGATGGGCTTGGGGAAGGCGGCTCACCCGGACATCGCGGCTTAAGCTCCCTCTCCCCAGCGGGGAGAGGGCTGGGTGAGGGGGAGCGCGCTTGCGCGCGTCACAGCTCGGTGAATGCTGATATCGCCGGGTTCAGCCGCGCGCGTTCAACAGCGCGGTTCGTATATCCTCAAGCACGCGGCTCAGATTCTCGGTCACGTCATTGTTCCAATACCGAAGCACCGTGAACCCATGCGCTTCGATCAGGCGCGTTCGGTCCAGGTCGGCGGTGCTTTCGGAGTGCTGGCCTCCATCGAGTTCGATCACAAACCGTGCCGAGCGGCAGGCAAAGTCGGTCACATAGGGCCCGATCGGGAATTGGCGTACGAACTTTGCTCCTTCAAGCTGGCGATTGCGAAGGTACCGCCACAGCTGCGCTTCCACATCGGTCGACGTCTTCCGCAGCTTGCGTGCAACCCGGGTCAGTCGTTTCTTCACGAGCGCGGTCCACCCTCACCCAACCCTCTCCCTCAAGGGAGAGGGCTTATATCCGATCAGCTCTCCAGCAACCCTTGTCCGATGGTCGCGCGCGGCTGGTCGGATTCGACCGACGTCACCGGGTAAGCGCAATAATCCGCCGCATAGAAAGCGCTCGGGCGATGATTGCCCGATATGCCGACCCCGCCGAACGGCGCGTTGGAGGGCGCGCCGTTGGTCGGGCGGTTCCAGTTGATCACGCCCGCGCGGGTGTTGGCCCAGAAGCGGTCGTAAAGCTGCGGCTTGCCCGTCAGCACGCTCGCAGCAAGGCCGTAGCGGGTGGAATTGGCCTCCGTGATCGCGGCATCGAAATCCGCCACGCGGATCATCTGCAGCATCGGCCCGAACACCTCCTCGTCGGGGCGATTGGCGACGTCGGTCACGTCGATCAGCCCGGGGGTGAGAAAAGGGCGGTCGGATTCGGGCTTGGCCATGTGCCTGACCGCACGGCCGCCCTTCATGATCAGGTCGAGAAAGGCGTCGAGCACGCCGATCGCGGATGCATTGTCGATCACCGGCCCCATAAACGGAGCGGGCTTGTCGTGCGGCGCGCCGATGATGATCCGGTCGAGAATCTTGGTGATCTCGTCCAGCAGCGGGCCTTCCTTGCCGTTCTCGACGATCAGCCGGCGCGCGCAGGTGCAGCGCTGACCCGCCGACAGATAAGCCGACTGGACCACGATCGTGGCCGCTGCCTGCAGGTCGGAGGGCTCCCACACCACGATCGGGTTGTTGCCGCCCAGCTCGAGCGCAAGGATGCGCTGCGGCGTATCGGCGAACTGGCGGCTCAGGGAAGCACCCGCCTTGGCCGATCCGGTGAACAGCAGTCCGTCGATATCGAGACTGGCGGCAAGCGTCTTGCCTTCCTCGGCGCCGCCCTGGACCAGCCGCAGCGCGCCTTCGGGCACGCCCGCTTCCAGGAAGCGTTCGACCAGGAAGGCACCCGTCGCGGGCGTCTTCTCGGACGGCTTGAAGATCACGCCGTTGCCCGCGAGCAAGGCGGGAACGATATGCCCATTGGGCAAATGCGCGGGGAAATTATAGGGCCCCAGCACCGCCAGCACCCCGTGCGGCTTGTGCCGGATCGCGGTGCGCGCGCCCATCGCGCCTTCCATCCGGCGCCGCGGCGTCCGCTCGGCATAGGCCGTGACCGAGATGTCGACCTTGGCGACGACGCTTTCGACCTCGCCCTTGGCTTCCCACAAGGGTTTGCCCGTCTCGCGCGCGATAAGGTCGGCGAAGGCCTCGGCATGTGCGCGGACATTGTTGGCAAAGCGGCGCAGCGTCTCGGCGCGATATTCGAAGGGCTTGGCCGCCCACTGGATCCAGCCCTCGCGCGCGGCGGCGACCTCGGCCGCGACGTCGCCGGTCTGGCCCTTCCACAGGAGCGCGCCGGTGGCGGGTTCATAGCTGGTCAGTTCGGCCATCGGTGCGCCTCACCCATGCGGCGGATCGCGGCGACCTTGGCATTCAAGGGCGCCCAGTCGTCTTGTCCGTCGATTGCCGCCCAGATCGCCTCGACCTCGTCGATATGCATCGAGCAGGGTTCGGCGTCGGACCAATAAGGATGATCGGTCATGCGGGCACTGTCATAGCGCGCCAGGATCGCTTCGGCCTCCCCAAAATGTTCGGCATAGGTCCGGTCATAGGGGCCGGGCCGGCGCCGGCCGCCGGACCAGTCGAAGAAGAAGCGGTCGAGCCCCACCGTACGGGTGAGCAGGCCGCGCTCGATCGCCTGGACCAGCGCCAGATCGTCCTCGTCGCCGCGTGGCCGCACGCCGAGCCGCGCGAGCATCGCCTCCCCATAGGCCGCCTCATAGGCCTCGGGGAAGGTATCGAGGATCGGCGCAAGCGCATCGACATCCACCACCTTCGAAAGCGCGATCGCGAGCTGCACCACATCCCAATGGATCGCCTGCGGCTGGCGCCCGAAGGCATAGAGGCCCTGATGGTCGAAATAGGCCGCGGTGAACTCCGGGTCCCAGAAGGGCGTGAATCGCCACGGTCCGTAATCGAAGCTCTCACCCGTCACGTTGATATTATCGCTGTTGAGCACGCCATGGACGAAGCCCGCGGCCATATAGGAGGCGGCGAGCCGGGCGGTGCGGCCCACGACCTGTTCGAGCAGCCGAAGCGCGGGTTGCTCGCCGGGCGCTTCGCCATAGAGATGCTCGATCACATAAGCGGCGAGCCGGTTCAGTTCCTCGGTCTGGCCGAGCATGGCCAGCCGCTGGAAGCTGCCGATCCGTATATGGCCATGGCTCAGCCGCACCAGCACCGAAGAGCGCGTAGGGGAGGGCTCGTCGTTGCGCTGCAGGTCCTCGCCCGTCTCGATCAGCGAGAAGCTTTTCGACGTATTGACCCCCAACGCCTCCAGCATCTCGGTCGCCAATATCTCGCGCACCCCGCCCTTCAGCGTCAGCCGCCCGTCACCGAAACGGCTGTAAGGCGTCTGCCCCGATCCCTTGGTGCCCAAGTCGAGCCAGCGCCCTTTGTCGTCGCGAAGCTGCGCGAAGGTGAACCCGCGCCCGTCGCCGATATCGGGATTGTACACGCGGAACTGATGCCCATGATAACGCAGCGCCAGCGGCTCGGGCAGGTTGCCGGGCAGCGGCCGGAAGCGTCCGAAATGCGCGATCCATTCGTCGTCGGAGAGGGCATCGAGCCCGATTGACGCGGCCGCGCGATCGTTGCGGAAACGGAGGATCGTCTGCGGAAAATCGGCAGATTTGACCGGATCGGCAAGGAAATCGGCGATGCCGGCTATCGGTGATTGCGGTTGGGACGGCATCGTGACGATATGGGGTGGTACGGGCAGAGGACGCAAGCGATGGTAAAGGCCGGCTGGATCACGATAGCCCTCGGTTGCCAGGCAGCAACGCTGATTGGGTTGCTGATCGTCATCGGAGCGCGAGAGGGGTGCTTGGAGAAATATGGTGCCTGTGATTTTCCATATTTCAAATATTACCAATATCTTGTGATAGCTTTTTCTGTCTTGAGCGCAACGAATCTAGCTTGGCTTTATCGGTCGCTGCGAAAGCAATGATCGGCGGAATCGAGCCGGGAGGGCAATGTTCCCGCAGACGCAGCCCGACCGAGTGGCAAGGCCGCCCGCACTTGACATCGGCGGTTGCGGTTTGCGTGCCTTCCGGCCGATATGCAGGCTCTTACGGTAGGAGAGCGCAGGCGCATGGCAGGGCCGGGATACGAAGACGGCTATTGGTATAGCGCCGACGGGCTGCGGCTGCATTTCCGCGATTATCCGGGGGACGAGAGCAGGGCGCCCGTGCTGTGCGTGCCCGGCCTCACGCGCAACGCGCGCGATTTCGAGGGGGTGGCGCAAAGGCTGGCGGGCAAGCGCCGCGTGATCGCGGTCGATCTGCGCGGGCGGGGCGAGAGCGATTATGCGCTCGATCCTTATTCCTATGTGCCGCCCGTCTATCTGCAGGATCTGGGCGCGCTGATCGCGGAGCATTGCGTCCGGCCGGTGGTGCTGTTCGGCACCTCGCTCGGCGGGCTGATGGCGATGCTGCTGGGGTTGACCGCGCGGCAGACCTTGGCCGGCGTGCTGCTCAACGATGTCGGCCCGGTGATCGAAGAGGAGGGGCTCGACCGGATCCGATCCTATGTCGGGCGGGACGAGCGCTTCGCGTCATGGGATGAGGCGGCGCGGACGATCGCGGCCAACCATCAGGGCAGCTTCCCCGATTATACGCATGCGGACTGGCTGACCGCCGCGCACCGCGTCTGCCGGGAGGAGGAGGGTGCGATCCGCTTCGACTACGATCCGAGAATCGCCGAACCCCTCGCTCTGCCGCTGCCCGAGCCGGCGTTCGATCTATGGCCCGCGTTCGAGACCCTGCACGGTCTGCCCAGCCTGCTGGTGCGGGGCGAATATTCGGACCTGCTCTCCGCCGAGACCGCGTCGGAGATGGTGCGCCGCATCCCCATGATGGGATTGGTCACCTTGCCCCGGATCGGGCATGCGCCCACGCTGGAGGAACCGGACGCCGTCATAGCGATTGACCGCTTGCTGCAGACGGTCGACAAATAAGCGCGCATTCGCGACGATCTTCGCTTATATGACGCGAAAGTTTCACTGGAGGCAGGTTTGTTCAAGGGTTTGCGCCCGATCAACTACGGCGGCCGCGAAGTATGGCCACTGATCGAAGGCGGTAAGGGCGTCGCTGTATCGAACCATATGAGCGCCGGCGCCTGGGCGGCGGCGGGGGGCATCGGCACCGTCTCGGCGGTCAACGCCGACAGCTACGATCCCGAAGGGCGGATCATTCCCCAGATCTATCGCGCGCTGACGCGGCGCGACCGGCATGAAGAGCTGATCCAGTACGCGATCGACGGCGCGGTCGAGCAGGTCAAGCGCGCCTGGGAGATTGCCGGCGGCAAGGGCGCGATCAACATCAACGTGCTGTGGGAAATGGGCGGCGCGCAGCGCGTGCTCCACGGGGTTCTGGAAAAGACCAAAGGCTTGGTCGCGGGCGTCACCTGCGGCGCGGGCATGCCTTATAAGCTGTCCGAGATCGCGGCCTCCTACGGCGTCAACTACCTGCCGATCGTGAGCTCGGGCCGTGCCTTCAACGCTTTGTGGAAGCGCGCTTATTCGAAGGCGGCCGAATGGCTCGCGGCGGTGGTCTATGAGGATCCCTGGCTTGCGGGCGGGCATAACGGCCTGTCCAACGCGGAAGACCCGCGCGCTCCGCAGGATCCCTATCCCCGCGTCAAGGCGCTGCGCGAGACGATGCGCGCCGGCGGCGTCAGCGAGAGCGTGCCGATCATCATGGCGGGCGGCGTCTGGCACCTGCGCGACTGGAACGACTGGATCGACAATCCCGAGCTCGGCGCGATCGCCTTCCAGTTCGGCACGCGGCCCCTGCTGACGCAGGAAAGCCCGATCTCGCCCGAATGGAAAGAACGGCTGATGACGCTCGATGAGGGCGATATCCTGCTCCACCGCTTCTCGCCGACCGGCTTCTATTCGTCGGCGGTGCGCAATCCTTTCCTGCGCAATCTCGAAGCCCGCTCCGAACGCCAGATCGCGTTCAGCCTGGAGGCGGCGGGCGACCATCAATTCAAGCTCGACGTCGGCGTCAAGGGCAAGAGCTTCTGGGTCACCTTGGGCGATCTCCACCGCGCGCGCGAATGGGATGGCCTGGGTTTCACCGTCGCGCTCAAGACGCCCGACAACACGCTCGTCTTCGTCACGCCCGAGGAGATGAAGGTGATCCGCAAGGATCAGGCGGATTGCATGGGCTGCCTCAGCCAGTGCAGCTTCTCGTCCTGGGCGGATACGGAGGGCAATTCGACCGGGCGGCTCGCCGATCCGCGCAGCTTCTGCATCCAGAAGACGCTGCAGGACATCGCGCATGGCGGCCCGATCGACCACAACCTGATGTTCGCGGGCCATGCCGCCTACAAGTTCAAGCAGGATCCTTTCTATTCGAACGGGTTCGTGCCGACCGTGAAGCAGCTCATCGACCGCATCCTCACCGGCGACTGAGGCTTGGGTGCTGGCAAGCAAAATTGCATCCTCTGTTCATAACCCTGCGCTAAGATAGGGAAATGAAGCGAGCCCTCATCGTCCGCCATACCCCATTCGAAGGCGCCGCCGGCTTCCGCCTGCCGATCGAGCAGGCGGGCTATGAATTCAGCCGGATCAATGTCAGCGATCCCGAATTCACGCGCTTCGACTGGATGGAGCCCGATCTGGTCGTGGTGATGGGCGGGCCGATGGGCGTCTATGAGCGCGCGACCTATCCCTGGATCGATGGCGAGGTGGTGGGCCTGGCGATGCGCATCGCTGCCCGGCGGCCGACCGTCGGCGTCTGCCTCGGCAGCCAGATGATCGCCGCCGCGCTGGGTGCGCGCGTCTATCCCGGCCCGGTCAAGGAAGTGGGCTTCGCGCCCGTCCAGCTTTCGGAGGCCGGGCTGAACTCTCCGCTGCGTCATGTGGCGGACGTGCCTTTGCTCCATTGGCATGGCGACACGTTCGACCTGCCCGAAGGTGCCGAGCTGCTGGCGGCGACGCACAATTATGCCAACCAGGCCTTCCGCATCGGCGACCATCTGCTCGCGCTGCAATTCCACCCCGAGATGGGCGAGGATCCGCGCATCGCCGAATGGCTGGAAAATGAGGATTATATCCGCGCGGCGGGCAACGATCCCGCGACGCTACGGGCCGATCATGACCGGTTGGGATCCGCCGCGGTTACGGCTGGCCGGACGATGCTGGCCGAATGGCTTTCCAACCTGCCGGATTATTACGACTAGGGCCGGTCCATGAAAGAAGGCCCCGGGGTCGCTCCCGAGGCCCTCTGATCAAGCGGATCGCCACTTATTTGTAGTGACGATAACCGTGGCTATCGATGTAATAGCGGCGGCCGCGGCTATCCCGATAATAATGATGGTGCTTCTTGATCGCGGTGTAGAGCGCGCCGCCGGCGGCGCCGATCAGCGCGCCGTTACCGGTCGAAACCCCTGGCAGCACTGCGCCCGCGAGCGCACCGGCGCCGGCACCGATCGCGGTGCCCTTGACCATCTGGCCCGCGCTCTGCGCGGCAACCGGGGCGGAGGTGAGGCCGACCGACAGGGCGACCGCACCGGCGACTAAACTAAAACGCTTCATGGCGATGTCCTTCCGTCCAGAAACTATGATGGTTTGAACGGAACAGGTTGGCGCCGGTTCCTTCATTTCGGGTTCATATACTATTGGAACTTCGCGTCTTGCCACGCCTTTTGGGTGTTCGAACCCATTGGGAAGGCAAGACAAATTTATGGCGTCCCTGCCTGATTTACATCAAGAAGCTTCGTCGCAGTTTTTGACTGATTCATTTCAGCGCGGTCTCGCACATTGGAATCGCGAACGCCTCAGTCCGGGCTTTCCGGAGGCCAACTGGCAGAAGGTGATGGAGCGCGATTTGCGCATGGCGCGGCTGGAAGGCGGCTTCCTCGAAGAGCTGCGTTCGGAGGTTGCCGCCGAAGCGTCCGAGGCGCCGACCGACCCCGACGGTTTCGTCGCCTGGTTCGAGCATTTGAAGGAAGTCGGACCAGGGCAGGGCGATCCGCTTTTCCCGTGGCTGGAGGCCGAAGCGACGGCCGAACAGCTCACTTGGTTCTTCGAGCAGGAAGCCGCAGGCGAGGCTGGCTTCGACGATCTGGTCGCGCTGACGCAGGTCAAATTGCCGGTCCAGGCCAAGCTCGAGCTGGCGCGCAATTACTGGGACGAGATGGGGCGTGGTCAGCGCGATGGCATGCACGGGCCGATGCTGGATGCGCTGGTCGAGACGCTGCAGGTCAATCCGGTGATCGAGAACACCGTCTGGGAGAGCCTCGCGCTCGCCAATGCGATGACCGCGATGGCGACCAGCCGACGCTATGCCTGGCATTCGGTCGGCGCACTCGGTGTGATCGAGCTGACCGCGCCCGGGCGTTCGGCGATGGTGGCCAGGGGGTTGAGGCGGATCGGGCTTTCCAACCGCGAGCGCCGCTATTTCGACCTTCATGCGGTGTTGGACGTGAAGCATAGCGCGGACTGGAATCGCGAGGCGCTGCGCCCGTTGGTCGAAGAGGATCCCCGCCGTGCGACCGCGATTGCGGAAGGCGCGCTGATCCGGTTGCATTGCGGGCTGCGCTGCTTCGAACGCTATCGGACGATACTCTGGTCCTGATCCGTCATCCCAGCTTTGGCCGGGATGACGGGAAGAAAAGCGAGCGACTTGTCCCGCGCCAAGCTAAACTAGCTGGCGCGGAAAGCCCCAAGGTTGCATGGGGCAGCCGCGCTGCCTAAGTCGCCGCAATTCCCGAAATCTTGAAAAGGCCATAGCCCGTGACCGTCGCCGTTTCCGCACCGCTTGAGCCCTCGGCCAGCCTGTCGGTCGAGAAAGTGCTGAGCGTGAAGCATTGGAACGAGCATCTGTTCAGCTTCACCATCACCCGCCCGGCGAGCTTCCGCTTCCGTTCGGGCGAGTTCGTGATGATCGGGCTGCAGGGCGACAACGGCAAGCCTCTGCTGCGCGCTTATTCGGTCGCCTCGCCAGCTTATGCCGAGGAACTCGAATTCCTCTCGATCAAGGTGCAGGATGGGCCGCTCACGTCCAAGCTGCAGCAGATCAAGGAGGGCGATGAAATCTATCTCGGCCGCAAGCCGACCGGCACGCTCGTCACCGACGCCTTGAAGCCGGGGCGGCGGCTGTTCCTGCTCGGCACCGGCACCGGCCTGGCACCGTGGATGTCGATTATCCGCGATCCCGACGTCTACGATCTCTTCAACCAGGTGATCGTCGTCCATTCGGTGCGCCGGGTTAGCGATCTCGCTTATCACGACGTGCTCGAAAGCAAGCTGCGCGAGGATCCGCTGGTGGACGAGGTTGCGGCCAACCAGCTCTTCTACGTGCCGACCGTGACGCGCGAGGATTTTCATACGCGCGACCGCATCGACGTCCTGATCCAGGACGGGCGGCTGTTTCCGGACGGCGCCAACGAGCCAAGCCGGTTCGATCCCGAGCATGACCGCATCATGCTGTGCGGATCGATGGCGATGATCAAGGAAACGGGCGAACTGCTCGAGAAGCTGGGCTTCACCGAAGGGTCGAACGCGCATCCCGGCGACTATGTGATCGAGCGCGCCTTCGTCGGCTGACGGCAATCCGGTCCGGCATGGATCGGAAAGTGGTTCCGTATCGGAGCAGTAAGCAGCGCCGCCGCGGAACGGCATCTTAGCGCAGGGATTGAATCCACCGTGGGAAAAACGGGGCGAGGCGCCCTGTGACTCCCGGCGCCCTCCCGCATTCGACGGGAGTTGGTCTTGCGCATGTGTCGGGCGGCCCTGGTGGGATTGCTGGCAATCCAGGCGGAGGCTTCACCCGCGGAGAATGCGAGCGCCGATCTGCGGGTTTCGGCAACAATATCCTCTATTTGCGCTGTCTCTTCGGGACCTTCGATCGTCCCTCGTCGGGATTGGGCGGCCGCGCGCGCGACGGCGCGGGTCCATTGCGCGCCCGACGCGGCCTTCACGCTCTCGTTCGATCCCAGGATCGCGCGGGAGGAGCCGTCTCCCGCTCCATCCGCCATGCCGGTCCGGCGCGCGGAACGGGAGAGCGGCGTGCTGGTTATGGAGATCGCCTATTGAGACGCTTGCTAGCGCTCACACAACCTTAACCTATTGGGGCCATGCCAGAGTTTCGGGAGTTGGGTCGGCCCGAGACGATGATGGAAGGCCCGGTGGACATCCCTGATGCGCACTATCCGCGTGCTAGTTATCGATGACTCGCTCACCATCCGGGGCATCATGGAATCCATTCTCGGGCGTCATAACGACATCCATCTCATCGGCATGGCTTCCGATATCGAGGAGGCCCGGCACTATCTCGACGAACGGCAGCCCGACGTGATCACGCTCGATCTGGCATTGCCCGGCATCGACGGCATGCAATTCCTGGAGGAATTGTCCAAAGGGCCGCACGCCCCAGTGCTGGTCGTTTCCTCGTCGACCTCCGACAAATCGGAAAAGGCGGAAGCCGCGATCAAGGCGGGTGCCTTCGCCTGCTTCGACAAGGCCCGGCTCGTGCAGGAAGCGCCCCGCTTCGTGAAGGTATTGCGCCGCGCGGCGGATGAGCGGCTGAAGTCGCTCGGCCTCGCCCACTCAGCCTGAGCTATCGCCCCGCCAGCCAGGCGTTGAACAGGCTGTTGGCGATCGCATAGCGCGGCGGCGCGCCGAATACGGCATCCGCGTCGCCGCGAAGCGCGGCTTCGACCGCGGGACGGTCCACCCATTTCGCATCCTCGAGTTCGGTCATGTCGAGCGTGATCGCGTCGTCGGCCACTTCCGCAACGCAGGCGACCATCAGCTGCGAGGGAAAGGGCCAGGGCTGGCTCGCGATATAGCGGACCGAGGTCGCGACCACGCCCGCCTCCTCGCGCAATTCGCGTGCGACCGCTTCCTCGATCGATTCGCCCACCTCGACAAAGCCCGCCAAGGCCGAATAGCGGCCCGGCGCGAACATCGGCTGGCGGCCGACCAAAACCCGATCCTGATATTCGGCGAGCATGATCACGACCGGATCGGTGCGCGGATAATGTTCGGTGCCGCAATGTGGGCAGAGGCGTGCCCAGCCCGCATGGTGCGGCGCGGTCTTCGTGCCGCAATTGGCGCAGAAGCGGTGGCGCGCATGCCAGTCGAGCGCCGATCGCGCCGCGGCATAGACGCCCGCCTCGCCCGGCGACAGGCCGTCGAGCAGGGTCATCAGCTCGGCCCAGCGCCGGGCGGCGACCGCTTGCGGGTCAATGTGCGCGAAACGGGGGATACCGTCGATCAGACCGAGCAGCAGCCGCTCCTCGGGCGGGAGCGGCGCGTAGGGCCGCCAGGCGAGCGCGCCATTCTCGGTCCGCGGCAGATAATCGGGCATGTCGAGCAGCAGCGCGTGCGGATTGGCGGCGAGTGTCGCCAGCGCGTCCGCGTCGTGGCGCGCAATCTCTGCGCGATCCAGCGGTGAGCCCGTGAAGCCGACATAGAGATCATCGCGACCGATCATGCTTTCTCCGCCAGCCGCGCGGCGCGCGCGAACAAGGTCGGCAGGCCGGCCTCCTCCACAGTGGCGATGGGCCACCATTCGCCCGCATTGGAGCGCGAGGAGGCGCACGCCGCCATCACGCGATAATCGAGCGCGAAATGTGTGAAGACGTGCCGGCCGGTGCCCACCTCGCGCCATTGGACGTCCGCCGGTGCTTCGGCAAGCCCGGGATCCTGCGCCGCCCAGGGCCCGGTCGGCAGCGCGCGCATGCCTCCGAGCAGGCCCTTGGCCGGGCGCCGCACGAGCAGGACCGCGCCGTCATGTTCGAGCCAGAACATCGTCCCCTTGCGCACCGGCTTGGCAGCCTTGGGTGCCTTGCGCGGATAGATTTCCGGAGCCCCCGTCAACCGCGCGGTGCATTGGCCGGAGAGCGGGCAGATTCCGCAGGCCGGGTTCCGCGGCGTGCAGATGGTGGCGCCCAGATCCATCATCGCCTGCGCGAAATCGCCCGCGCGGGAGAAGGGGGTGATCCGGTCCGCGAACCGGTCGATCTCGGGCCGCGCGGCGGGCAATGGCGGCTCGACCGCGAACAGGCGCGCGACCACCCGCTCGACATTGGCGTCGATCACCACCGCCCGGCGGCCGAAGGCGATCGCGGCCACTGCGGCTGCGGTATAGCGGCCGATGCCGGGCAGGGCGCGCAGCCCTTCCTCGGTATCGGGGAAAAAGCCGTCACTGGCCACGACCGCGCGGGCGCAGGCGATCAGATTGCGCGCGCGGGCATAATAGCCGAGCCCGGCCCAGGCGCTCATCACTTCGGTTTCAGGCGCGGCGGCGAGATCGGCGACTGTCGGCCAGCGCGTCGTGAATGTCTCGAAATAGGTTTTCACCGCCGCGACCGTGGTCTGCTGCAGCATCACCTCCGACAGCCACACGCGATAGGGATCCGGCGTGACGCCGCTCTCCGTACGCCAAGGCAGGCGGCGGGCGTGGCGATCGTACCAGGCAAGGAGTGCGGCGGACGGTTCCGAACCGCTATCGACGGGCATGGCGCTGCTATGGCATGGGCTGAAGGATGACGGAACGAAAGAGTCGAGCGAAGCCGCCGATGGAGGAGCCGCGCCGCCGCGGCCAGCGCGCGGTCGCCGACCTCTTGCCCGATATCGGCGCCGCTGCGTTCAAACGTTTCGGATTCGTCCAGTCCGCGATCGTCAGCCGCTGGGGCGAGATCGTGGGCACGCGCTATGCGGAAGTGTCCGCGCCCGAATCGATCCGTTTCCCCACAGGCAAGAAATCGGATGGCACGCTCACGCTGGCGGTCACCGGCGCGCATGCGCCGATGATGCAGCATGTCGCGCCCGCGATCATCGAGCGCGTCAATCTCTTCTTCGGCTATGCGGCGGTTGCCAAGGTGGTGATCCGCCAGGGGGCAATGCCCGCCCCCAAGCCGCGCGCCGCGCCGCCATCGCTCAAGCCGGTTCCGGCCGAATTGGGCGACTCGCTCCGCAACATTGCCGATCCGGAATTGCATGCCGTGCTGACCGCGCTCGCAGGCGCGGTGGCTGCGTCGGATGGCCCGCCGATCGTGCGCGTAGGCCTCAACAAGGGAAGCAACGATTGAAGTTCCGCCTTGTTCTCCTGGCCGCGCTGACCGCGATCCTGCCGGCCCAGCAGCTTTCCGCCGCGATCGCACATAAACCGGCCCATCGTGCCGCGGCCCCCGCGCTTCGCGCGCCGGCCAAGGATTGGTCGCAGGTCGCCACCCGGCTGCCTTCGGGCGCCTTTCTATGGGGCAACCCCGACGCCAAGGTGCATCTGGTCGAATATCTGTCGCTGACCTGCCCGCATTGCGCGCATTTCGAGAATGAGGCGATTCCGCCGTTCGTCGCCAAATATCTGCGCCCGGGCCTGGTCAATTACGAGGTGCGGCACGCCTTGCGCGATGGATTCGATTATGCCGGGTCGATTCTGGCGCGGTGCGATGGCCCGCAGGCCTTTTTCGTGGCTTTGCCCAAGGCGTTTGCGCAGCAGGACAGCTGGTTCACGCGTGCTCGGTCCTGGAGCAAGATCGAATCAGCCGAGGGCCAGGCGCCCGACCAGCTCCTGCCCAAGCTTGCGCGGGGCGCGGGGTTCGGCGGCGTGTTCGGCATGACCGACGCCAAGATCGATTCCTGCCTGGCCAACCACGACGAGCAGCAATTGCTGTCCGCACAGGCCAGCGAAGCGTGGCGCAAGCCGGGATTTCCGGGAACGCCCGCTTTCACGATCAACGACAAGCCGCGGCCCGAAATTGCCGATTGGCATTCTCTTGACGCGTCGCTTGCCGCTGCGCTTCATCTCAATCCTTCGCCACGAAAGACCGGACGCCGATGAAAACCTCCTTTGCCGCCGCCGCCCTCCTGGCTGTCGCACTGACCGCCTGCTCCAAGACGTCCAGCAACAGCAGCACCAACGTGGTCGCGGCCAAGGGCCCGGTCGCGGCGGTGCCGCCGCCGGCGGGCAAGCAGTGGACCGATATCGTCTCGGAGACCCCCGATGGCGGCTACGTCATGGGCAATCCCAACGCGCCGGTGAAGCTGATCGAATATGCCTCCTTCTCGTGCCCGCACTGCAAGCATTTCGAAGAGACCGGCGCCGACGCGCTGAAGAGCAAATATGTCGCGACCGGCAAGCTGAGCTGGGAATTCCGCTCTTTCCTGATCCACAGCATGGATGCGCCGCTGACTCTGCTGATGCGCTGCCGCGGGCCTGAGCCCTTCTTCGCGCTGACCGAGCAGCTTTATGCCGGCCAGGACGACATGATGAAGAAGTTCATCGCGATGACGCCCGCCGAGCAGCAGCGGATCGCGGCGCTTTCGCCCGCCGAGAATTTCAAGGCGCAGGCGGAGATTGGCGGGCTCTATGGCTTCTTCGGCGCGCGCGGCCTGCCCAAGGCGCAGGCGGACGCCTGCCTGACCGACCCGAAGGCGACCGAGAAGCTCAACGACTGGACCAACAAATATGCGAACGACGGGATCAACGAGACCCCGAGCTTCGTGATCAACGGCACGCTGTGGCAAGAGCCGGATCGGACTGCCGAATTGTGGCCGCAGCTCGATCACGCGCTGACCTTGGCCACCGGCGGCTGATCGCGCAGAGGTCCGAAAAGGCCGGGGGGCGATGCGGATCAAGAAACTCAGGCTGGCGGGCTTCAAGAGCTTCGTCGAGCCCGCCGAGCTTCTGATCGAGCCCGGCCTGACCGGCGTGGTCGGGCCTAACGGCTGCGGCAAATCCAACCTGCTCGAGGCCATCCGCTGGGTGATGGGCGAGGGCAGCCCCAAGTCGCTGCGCGGCGGCGGGATGGAGGATGTGATCTTCGCCGGCACCGCCAGCCGGCCGGCGCGCGATTTCGCCGAAGTGTCGCTGCTGACCGAAACCGGCGATGGCGAGCAGGAGGTGGTGCGCCGGATCGAGCGCGGCGCGGGCTCGGCCTACCGCCTCAACGGCAAGGATGTGCGCCAGCGCGACGTGGCCTTGCTGTTCGCAGATGCCGCCACCGGCGCGCATTCGCCTGCTCTGGTCAGCCAGGGACGCATCGCTGCCGTGATCGCGGCCAAGCCGGTCGAGCGGCGCCAGATGCTGGAGGAGGCGGCCGGCATTTCCGGGCTGCATGTCCGGCGGCGCGAAGCCGAGCTCAAGCTCCGCGCGACCGAGGCCAATCTCCAACGGCTCGACGAATTGCTGGGCGAGATGGAAACGCGCATGGGCACGCTTCGCCGCCAGGCCAAGGCGGCCGAGCGTTATCGCACGCTTTCCAACGAAATCCGCCTGGCCGAGGCGCGCAGCTTGTTCGCGCGCTGGCGCGAGGCGGCGGCTGCGGCGGAAGCCGCGCGGGCGGAGGCCGTCGCGGCCGAGCAGGCGGTACAACAGGCTGCCGAGGCTCAGCGTGCGGCCGCGGCACACAGCGCGCAGGCGACCAGCAAATTGGCGGAGGCTCGCGCCGCGGCCGAAGCGGCGCGCGAGGCGGCCGGAACGGTGCGGCATCGGCTGGAAGGCGTCCGCGCGGAGAAAGCCTCGATCGAACGGCGGCTCGGCGATCTGAAGCAGCAGGCCGATGCGCTGGTTCAGGACAAGGCGCGCGAAGATACGCTGGCGGTGGACGCCGCCGCCGCGCTGGAGCGGCTGACGGATGAGGAGCAACAGCTCGCGCGCTCGCTCGCCGCCGGGGAGGCGCAGAAAGCTTCGCTCGATGGCGCGGTCGTCGAGGCGGAGCGCGCCGCGCGCGACGCGGACGTCGCCTCGGCGCAGGCGCTGGCACGCGCGGCGGCGGAGCAAGCGGATGCGCGCGTGGCCGAGACCGCGCTCGCGGCCGCGCGGCAGCGTCGGGCGCGGGCTGATGCGGAGATGCAGCGGCTCGACCGCGAACTGGCCGCGATCGGACAGGAAGCGCCGCTGGTCGCCGCACTGGAGACTGCGCGCAAGGTACATGCCGAGGGCGAGACGCGTCTTGCCTCGGTGGCCGAGGCGTTGGCTGCGGCGGAGACCAAGCGCGATACCGCCGCCTCGGCACGCGAGAGTGCTGAGAGCGCGACGGCGTCCGCCCGCGCGGCGCTGGCCGGGCTGGAAAGCGAGGAGCGCGCGCTCGCAAGCGCGCTGGCGCAAGCCAAGGGAGACCGTGCACTGGCGGCGCTCAAGGTCGCTCCAGGCTATGAGCGCGCGCTGGCGGCGGCCCTCGGTGACGATCTGGACGCGCCTATCGGTTCCGGCGGCGCACGCGGCTGGGCCGGCGCCGTGGCGGACAAGGGCGATCCCGCTTTGCCCAAAGGCGTGGCTTCGCTGGCCCCGCAGGTACAGGGCGGTGAGGCTCTCGCGCGGCGATTGGCGCAGGTCGGTGTAGTCGAAACCGACGCGGGCGAACCGCTCGCCGTTGGACAGCGCATCGTCACGCTGGATGGGCAGATGCGGCGCTGGGACGGCTATTATGCGCGCGATGTCGGTGCGGCGGCGGCCGAGCGGCTGATCCGCGCGAACCGCCACGCCGAGCTGACCGCGCAGCTTCCCGCGGCGCGTGCGGCAGTGGAACAGGCGAAACAGGCCTTCGACGCTGCCCAGGCCGCGCAGCAGGAGGCGCGCGCCGCAATCGACAAGGCCCGGTCCGACATTGCTTCCGCCGAGCAGGCGTTGCGAAGCGCGCGGCGCGACGAGGACGTTGCCGCCGCCGCAATCGATCGCCACACCGCTGCCGCCGCCGCCCTCGACCAGCGCCGCGCGAGCGCGGATGAGGAGCAGAGAGAGGCGATTGCGGCGGAGCAAGCTGCCGAGGCGGCACGCGCGGCCCTGCCCGACGGCGGCGAGACACGGACCGAGGTCGAACGATTGGGCGCGGTGGCGGAAGCCGCACGCGCCAGGCTCGCCGAGGCCCGGGGCCGGGCGCTCGCGCTGGCGCAGTCGATCGAGCATGACGGCCGCCGCCTCCAGGCCGCGCGCGCTGAAGCCAAGGGATGGAAATCGCGCGCGGGCGACGCCGCGCAGCGCATTGCCGAAATGGCCAAGCGTGAGGAGACGATCGCCGCCGAGCGCGCCAAGCTTGCCGACAAGCCTGCGGAGCTTGATGCGGCCCTCGGAACGCTGGCCAGCGAGGTTGAAAGCAGCGAGGCTAAGGCGCTGGAGGCACGCGCGACCGAGGGCGCATACGAAGCCGATCTGCGCCGGAGCGAGGCGGTGGTCGCGGCGGTCGGCGAAACCTTGGCCGCGACGCGCGAGCAGCGCGCGGGCGCGCAGGCGCGCGCGGAACATCAGGAAAGCCGCCGCGCGGAGCTGTCGCACATGTCGGGCGAGCGGTTCGAATGTCCGGCCGCGACCCTGCCCGAGCGGATCGGGTTCGACGGTTCGACTCTCGCTCCCGCTGCCGAGGAAGGGGCACGCCACGACCGGTTGGTGGCGGACCGCGACCGGCTCGGCCCGGTCAATCTGGTCGCCGAGAGCGAGCTGGCCGAACTCGAAGGCTCACGCGAGACCAACGCCGCCGAGCGCGACGAGCTTTATCAGGCGGTCAACCGGCTGCGCGGATCGATCGGCAGCCTCAACCGCGAAGGCCGTCAGCGGCTGCTCGCCGCATTCGAGGCGGTCGACGGCCATTTCCGGCGGCTGTTCACGACCCTGTTCGCAGGCGGCGAGGCGCATCTGGAACTGATCGACAGCGAGGACCCGCTCGAAGCGGGCCTGGAAATCATGGCGCAACCGCCTGGCAAGAAGCTGGGCAGCCTGACCTTGCTTTCGGGCGGCGAGCAGGCATTGACCGCGGTCGCGCTGATCTTCGGCCTGTTCCTGACCAACCCCGCGCCGATCTGCGTGCTCGACGAAGTCGATGCGCCCCTGGACGACGCCAATATCGAACGTTTCTGCGATCTGCTGATCCAGATGACCAAAGAGACCGAAACGCGCTATCTCGTGGTTACGCACAATGCGGTGACGATGAGCCGCATGCACCGTCTGTTCGGCGTGACCATGATCGAACGCGGCGTCAGCCGGCTGGTGTCGGTCGATCTGGGCGGTGCCGAAACCTTGCTCGCAGCGGAATAGGATTCAGGCTTTCAGCCGGTAAAAGCCCTTCGCGTCGAGCTTCACCTTACGCAGCTTGCCGCCATAGCGGATGTGCGCGGCCGCACCCTTCGGTCCCTTCACCATCAGCGACGTCAGCTTGCCGCCACGCCAGGCAATGTCGACCATCAACCCGCCGCGCGCATGAATGCCCTTCACCGAACCATCCGGCCAGGCCGAAGGCAAAGCCGGCAGCAGGATCAGTTCGCCGCCCCAGCTTTGGACGAGCATTTCCATGATACCCGCCGCGCCGCCGAAATTACCGTCGATCTGGAAGGGCGGGTGCGCGTCGAACATATTGGGATAGGTGCGCTCCGGCCCGGTCAGCGACTGCAGCAGCGCATAAGCATGCTCCGCCTCGCCCATGCGCGCCCACAGGCACAGCCGCCACGCCGTTCCCCATCCCGTGGCGAGATCGCCGCGGCGCCTGAGGCTGGTCTTGGCGGCTTCGATCAGATCGGGCGTGTCGCGCACGTTGATCTGGCTGCTCGGATAAACCGCATAGAGATGCGAGACGTGGCGATGATGCTGTTCGGGCGCCGCTTCGTCCCAATCCTCAAGCCATTCCTGCAGCTGTCCGCTTTTTCCGATCCGGTCGGGCGCGATCCGCGCGCGCGTTGCTTTCACCTGGGCCAGCAGCGCCGTGTCCTTGCCGAGCAGGGTGCCCGCCTCGACGACATGAGCGAACAGGTCGCGGATGATCTGGCGATCCATTGCAGGGCCCGCGCATACCGCCGAACCGAAAGGATGCTGGTTTTCCGGCGAGACGGAGGGGGATGTCACCAGGCCGCGACCCTTCGGGTCCTCGATCAGCGTATCGAGGAAGAAGAGCGCCGCTCCCTTCATCAAGGGATAAAGTCGCCGCAGCAGGCTGGCGTCCTGCGAATATTGATATTGATCCCACAAGGTATTGCAGAGCCATGCGCCGCCGCAGGGCCACAGGCCCCATTCGGGCCCGTCGATCGGGGCCGTCGCCCGCCAGAGATCGGTATTGTGGTGCGCGACCCAGCCGCGCGCGCCGTACATCACCTGCGCCGTCCTAGCGCCGGTGACGGAGAGGTCCTCGACCATGCGCAGCAGCGGCTCGCCGAGCGCGGTCAGGCCCGCCGGGCCCGCGGGCCAATAGTTCATCTCCGTATTGATGTTGATCGTATATTTGCTGCCCCAGGGAGGATTGGTGCCCTCGTTCCAGATGCCCTGCAAATTGGCCGGTTGCGTGCCGGGGCGCGAGGAAGAGATGAGCAGGTAGCGCGCATATTGCACATAGAGGACGGCCAGCGCGGGATCGGGCTGTTTGCCGACCGTCGCGATGCGGCGGTCGGTCGGCATGTCGGCCGCGGCCGTTCGGCCAAGATCGATCGAAAGGCTGCCGAAGAGCGCGGCATAGTTGCGGATATGATCCTGCTTCATCACCGCATAAGAGCGGGATGCGGCGCGATCGATCCGCCCGCGTACGATCCCGACCGGATCACCGCTCGTATCGGTATAATTGCGGTAGGAGGTCGCGGCGGCGATGATGAGGGTGGCGGTACGCGCGCCCTTCACGCGGAACGAACCATCGCTGACCTCGACCTGACCGTCGCTGATCAGCTTGAGCTTGAGCGCGTAGGTGAGACCGCCGGGAATATTCGCGGCACCCTCGTTATGGCCGGTTATCAGCAAGGCGTTCGCGCCGTCGATTACGATTTTCTCTTCGCCGGCGGGGCCTTTTTCCTCGCGCATCAGCCAGTCCACCGCCTCATCCCGGGTTAGGGGAGTGGCCGATCCCTGATAGGCAGGGCTGGTGTAATGGGCTTTTCGCGGTCCGCGATAGCCGAGCGTGAAGGAGAGGCGTTCGCCTTCGCTGGTCTGCAGTTGCAGCAGGATCACCTGGTCGGGCGCCGAAGCGAAGACTTCGCGCTGCAGCGATCCGCGGCTGGTGCGGTAGGATGTGCGCGTGATCGCCTGCTCCAGGTCGAGCATGCGTACATAATCGCGTGGCTGTTCGGGCGTGTCGAAGTCCAGCAGCAGATCGCCCAAGGTGCTGTAGGACATTTGCGTCAGCGGGCGCGCCATCACCTTCGCGCTCGCCAGTGCGGAGGCTTCCTTATACCGGCCCTGCGCGATCAGCGCGCGCACCTCGGGCAAAGCGGCGAACGCGTCAGGCGAATTGGGATCGTAAGGCGAGCCCGACCAGAATGTGTCTTCGTTGAGTTGAAGTCGTTCCTGTGCGACCCGGCCGAAGACCATCGCGCCGAAGCGGCCATTGCCGACCGGCAGTGCCTCTTCCCAGCGTGCCGCGGGCTGCTGATACCATAGTCGCAGATGTTCGTCGGTGGGCACTTGCGGCTTCGGCACGCTTACCGCCGAGCTTGCGCAAAGCCCTGCAGCACCCACCAGCATAGTCCGGCGCGAGACGCCGCCCACCAAATCTTCAGCCATCCCGTCTCACCTCGCCTGGGCGGTTTCCAAGCCGCTTCCTTGTTGTGTCCGCCCTACGCGGACTTCATCCACTTCTGCAAACCACTTTCATTCACGCAAATACCATTGCGATCGACGCCAAAGCGCGGCGGCAAAGTGTTTGGGCCTAGGCGTGACGGCGGCTATATTGACGAGAAGGAATGAGGACGGGCGACCGAGCGAATGGCGAAGAAATATCGCGTGATCCACCAACGCAAGAACATGTTCGAGGCTTTGGTCTCGGGCCGGGGGTATCGCGACTGGTATGTGGCGCAGGCAAGCGGGCTCATGGGGCTTGGCTGGCGCACGCTCAAGATCTGTCCAACGGTCGAGGAGGCCGAACAGGCGTGCCGCGATCATGCCGGCGGCGACCTGCTTCCCGGCGGCGCGCGGATCGTGTCGGAATTCGTCCGGCCGGATTAGGCCATGGTCAACGCCACCTTGGCGATCAGCGATTTCATGCTGATGCTGCTGACATCGGCGCTTTGGGTGGGAAGCGGGGTGATCGGGATCGTGTTGCTCGGCCTGACCGCCTGTGGCGGACTCTGCTTCGCCGTACGCCATTGGTGGCGGACGCGGTGACGCTTTCGGCCACATGAAGCTTTTCTTGGGGTACGCTGCCTAGTCGTTGTGGGGCTGGGTGGCTAAGAGCCCGTCCGACTCTGAAGAAGCGGGAACGATAAGACCATGTTGATTGCGCTGCTGCCCGGCGACGGGATTGGCCCAGAAGTGATCGCCGAGGCGCGGCGCGTGCTCGAGCAGGTCTGCGGCGACAAGCTTGGCTTCGAGGAAGCCCCCGTCGGCGGCGCGGCCTATAAAGCAGAAGGCCATCCGCTGCCCGCGCGCACGCTCGATCTGGCACGGCGCGCGGACGCGATCCTGTTCGGCGCGGTCGGCGACCCTTCCTGCGACAGCCTGGAACGCAAGCTGCGCCCGGAACAGGCGATCCTCGGGCTGCGCAAGGAACTGGGCCTGTTCGCGAATCTGCGCCCGGCGAAGCTCTATCCCGAACTGGCCGACGCCTCTGCGCTGCGCCCCGAAATCGCCAAGCGGATCGATCTCGTCATCATCCGCGAACTCAACGGCGACGTCTATTTCGGCGAGAAGGGCATGCGCACCACCGCTGCCGGCCGACGCGAGGGCTATGACATCATGTCCTATGACGAGGACCAGGTGTCGCGGATCGCGCATGTCGGCTTCCAGACCGCGCGGGCGCGCAAGGGCCGGCTCTGCTCGATCGACAAGGCCAACGTTCTCGAAACCTCGCAGCTCTGGCGCGACGTCGTGATCGAGGTGTCGAAGGACTATCCCGATATCCAGCTGAGCCACATGCTGGTCGACAATGCCGCGATGCAATTGGTGCGCGATCCGGGTCAGTTCGACGTGATCGTCACCGGCAATTTGTTCGGCGACATCCTGTCGGACCAGGCAAGCATGTGCGCGGGCTCGATCGGGATGCTGCCCTCGGCCTCGCTCGATCAGAACCAAAAAGGCCTGTACGAGCCGATCCACGGCTCGGCGCCCGACATTGCGGGGCAAGGCAAGGCCAATCCGCTCGCGACGATCCTGTCCGCCGCGATGATGCTGCGTTACTCGCTCGACATGGCGGCGGAAGCCGACCGGATCGAGGCGGCGGTCGCGCGTGCGCTGGCCAGCGGGGCACGCACCGCCGATATCGGCGGAACGACCACCACCTCCGCTATGGGTGAGGCCGTCCTTTCATCGCTTTAAGATATAGCCGACATTGACCTTATACCCGCCCGGCGGGCAAAGGCGGAAACATCATGAAACGTCGTACTGGCCAGGACCGCTCGATTACGAGCCGCTGGCGTCCCGCTACGCAGGCGGTGCGCGGCGGCACCGCACGTTCCGAATGGGGGGAGACGAGCGAAGCGCTCTTCCTGACCTCGGGCTACGCTTACGACAAGGCGGGCGATGCCGCTGCGCGCTTCACGGGCGAGCAGAAGGGCATGACCTATTCGCGCCTGCAAAACCCGACCGTGCAGATGCTGGAAGAGCGTCTCGCCCTGATGGAGGGCGCGGAGGCTTGCCGCACGATGGCGACGGGCATGGCGGCAATGACCGCGGCATTGCTCTGCCAGGTGCAGCAGGGTGATCATATCGTTGCCGGGCGCGCCGCCTTCGGCTCGTGCCGCTGGCTGACCGATACGCTGCTGCCCAGGTTCGGCGTGACCTCGACCATCGTCGACGGGCGCGACACGCAGGCGTGGAAGGACGCGATCCGCCCCAATACCAGGATCTTCTTCTTCGAAACGCCGGCGAACCCGACGCTCGACATTGTGGATATCGAGGCGGTGTGTGGAATCGCCCGCGCTCATGGCATCGTCAGCGTGGTCGACAACGCCTTCGCGACACCCTTGCTGCAGCGCCCGCTCGAGCTGGGTGCGGACGTGGTGGCCTATTCGGCGACCAAGATGATGGACGGGCAGGGGCGCGTGCTTGCGGGCGCGGTGTGCGGCTCGGAAGAGTTTATCGAGAACACCTTGCTCTCGTTCACGCGCAACACCGGGCCGACGCTCTCGCCGTTCAACGCCTGGGTGGTGCACAAGAGCCTGGAAACGCTCGACCTGCGCATCCGCCGCCAGAGCGACAATGCGCTGAAGGTCGCAACCTTCCTGAACGATCGGGTCGAGACGCTCTATCCGGGGCTGCCGAGCCATCCGCAGCATGCGCTCGCGGTGAAGCAGATGGAGGCTGGGGGCACGATCCTCGCGATCAACGTCGAGGGACGCAGCCAGGCGCATGGCCTGCTCGACGCGCTCGAACTGATCGACATCAGCAACAATATCGGGGATTCGCGGTCGCTGATGACGCATCCTTCCTCGACCACGCATGCCGGCCTCAGCGAAGAGGTACGGCTGGCGATGGGCGTGGACGAGGGCATGTTGCGGCTCAATATCGGTCTGGAAGACCCCGACGACGTGATCGACGATCTCGACCGCGCCCTGCGGGCGGTCGGGCGATGAGCCTCGCCGCGCTCTCCGTGCTGTTCCCGCACAGCGCCGAGACGCGGGACCTGATCGTGCGCGTGTCAGTGAGCTTCCTGCCCGAGCAATCGGAGCCGGCAAGCGGCCGCTGGTTCTGGGCCTATCATATCCGGCTGGAGAATGATGGCGATCAGGAGGTCCAGCTCCTCACGCGACGCTGGGTGATCACCGACGGTCGCGGCGCGCGCCATACCGTGGAAGGGGAGGGCGTGGTCGGCGAGCAGCCGGTGATCGCGCCCGGCCAGTCTTATGATTATGTTTCGGGCTGCCCGCTCGATACGCCGACCGGGGCGATGGAGGGCAGCTATCAGATGATCGGTGCCGACGGCGAAATCTTCGAGGCGCGTATCCCGCGCTTCATGCTGATCGGGCCGGAGGGGGTCCAATGAAGCGTACCCATCTTCCCCTGAACGGCCTGCGCGTGCTGGACGCGGCAGCGCGCTATCTGTCCTTCACCCGTGCGGCGGACGAGCTGGCGGTGACACCGGCCGCCGTCGGGCAGCAGATCCGCACGCTTGAGGACGTGCTGGGCGTGGTGCTGTTCCGCCGTACCGCCAAGGGGCTTGAGCTCACGCCCGAGGGTGCGGCCGGGCTCGACGCGCTGCGGCGCGGCTTCCTGGAATTCGAGGAAGCGGTGCGCGCGATGCAGGCGCAGCAAAGCTCGAAGCGGCTGACGATCGCCGCCCCGCGCGACTTCACCGCCAAATGGCTGGCGGCACGGCTGGCCGACTATGGCAAGACCGATGCCGATCTCGGCTTCGCGATGGTGGCTTCCGACGACAGCCTGGATTTCACGCAGGCCAATCTGGACATCGCGATCTGCCTTGCCGAGGACAAAGGCGAGCATGAAGGCCTCCAGATCGGCACGACCGACTATGTGACGGTGGGCGCGGACGGCGGCCCCAGGCGTGCGATCGGCTGGCCGGGCTGTCCGCAGCAGGACGGGGATGCGGCGATCAATGTCGCGGATGCGGGGCTCGCGATCGATGCCGCCGTCGCCGGCCTCGGGCGCGCGACCGTGCCGGCCTTGCTCGCCGAGGCCGACATTGCTTCGGGCCGGGTCAAGGAACTGGGCCGCAAGCCGGGTACCAAGGGCTATTGGCTGATCGCTCCGGTGCCGCAATGGCGGCAAAAGAAGGTCAAGGCATTGGTTGCGGCCCTGACTGCCTGACGGGAGGGTATCGCGTGAACAGGCTTCTCGCGGTCGTGACGGGAATGCTGTTGGCGTCGGCTGCTGCGGCGCAAACCGCGGACCATGCGGTCTCGATCGACGGCGGCAAGGCGCCGCTCCACGGATCGCTCATGACGCCCGCCGCACCGCGGCCGGGCCCAGCGGTATTGCTGATCTCGGGTTCCGGCCCGACCGACCGCAACGGCAATTCGACCATTCCGCAAGTCCATCCCGCGACGATGAAGCTGATCGCCGAGGGTTTGGCACAACGCGGCATCACCTCGCTCCGCTTCGATAAAAGAGGGATCGGGGATAGCGCGCCCGCAATGACGGCCGAGGCGGATTTGCGCTTCGCTACCTATGTGGATGACGCGATCGGCTGGGCGCGCTTCCTCGGGCATCAGCCGGGCGTCGGCTGCGTCGTGCTTGCCGGTCATTCCGAAGGGGCGCTCGTCGCGACCATGGCGGCGGAACATGTCCCGATTTGCGGCCTGGCGCTGCTTTCGGGCGCGGGCCGACCGGCCAAGGCCGTCATCGCCGAGCAACTGGCGAGGGTGCCGGAACCCGACCACACCGCCGCTTTGTCCGCGCTTGACGATATTGCGGCGGGCAAGGCCGTTGCCAATCCGCCGCTGCCCGCCTTGTTCCGCCCGAGCGTGCAGCCTTATCTGGCGTCCTGGCTACCGATCGATCCGGCAAAGGAGCTCGCCAAGTTCAGCGGGCCGGTCCTGATCGTCCAGGGCGAGAACGACGTTCAGGTCCCGGTTGCGGATGCGCGCTTGCTGGCGGGCGCATCCAAGGCCGCGACCCTGCTTTTGCTCGACGGGACCAATCATGTGCTGAAGCCCGCGCCGGCCGATCCGGCCGCCAACTTCGCCACCTATGGCGATCCCAATCTGCCGCTCGACCCGCGCGTCGTTCCGGCTTTGGTCGATCTGGCGAGCCGGGCGCGCCACTGATCCCTTCTGCTCGACAGGCGCCTTGTCAGGCGTCGATCGCGTCTTCTTCTATCGCCGCGGCATTGGCCTGGATGAAGGCGAAGCGGTGTTCGGGATTCTTGCCCATCAGCCGATCGACCAGATCGCGCGTGCCGGCGCGTTCCTCATATTCCTGCGGTAATGTGATGCGGATCAGCTGGCGCGTTTTCTTGTCCATCGTGGTTTCGCGCAATTGCTGCGGGTTCATCTCGCCCAGCCCCTTGAAGCGCGAGACCTCGACCTTCTTGCCCTTGAAGTCCTCCGCCTCGATCCGCGCGCGATCCTCATCGTCGCGGGCATAGAGGCTCTTGTTGCCCGCCGTCAGGCGATAGAGTGGCGGCTGCGCCAGATAGACGCGGCCCTCGCGTACGATCGGCGCCATTTCCTGGAAGAAGAAGGTCATGAGCAGGGTCGCGATATGCGCGCCGTCGACGTCGGCGTCGGTCATGATCACGATCTTCTCGTAGCGCAGATTGGCCGCGTCGCATTTGTCGCGCACGCC
>Ga0157370_10000214_pt1 | contig 73557 bp, 61 predicted proteins | sample C35metaG_FD_113463 | JGI IMG/M metagenome (GOLD analysis project Ga0157370, IMG submission 113463) | Corn rhizosphere microbial communities from Kellogg Biological Station, Michigan, USA - C3-5 metaG | ecosystem: Host-associated > Plants > Roots > Rhizosphere > Soil | place: USA: Michigan...
AGGAAAAGAATGACTTACGGAAATCTGAAGATCATTGGGAAAAAGGTAAGGTTCGCCATCTTCTTTATACAGAATCTTATGATTTGGAAGAACCGATTTCAGCATCTTCCGAACCATCAGAACCTCAGCAATTTTATTCGGATGATATCCCAGAATCTTATTCTGATTCTCAGGTTCCAGCAAAATATCCGGATTTAACACTTCGTTTCTGTCAAATTCCCAAAGAAGAATTGTGGCAACATCGTCTGAAAGATCTTTGTAGAGAGGCATTGGATATTTCTAATTATTTGAAGTAAGGCAAAGATAATAATTTCACAAAATACAAAATTTATCAAGCCTCAACTTAAAAATTCCTTAAATTTTCATATTTAAGATGATGTTAACATTTAAGGGAGTAAATTTGCAGTATCAAAATGAAAAAAGGAATTATATATTTGTTGATGTGCATTTTTCTGCTGTTTACGGCAGAAAATAAACAGACTCTTGATTTTCAGCAGGATTTCGGAAGTCAGAATATATCATTTCAATTATTTTCATTTGCAAAAAAGCATCATCGTAACCATTCTTTGGAGAAAGCTTCTTTGCAACAGATTAATGATTCTCTGGACTCTCCAGAAGAATTTGATCTAAGTCTTTCAAACGCTTTGAACGCCGTTGCAGTTCTTTCTGTATTCGGCTTTGGGTATCTTTTACATTTATATTTCAGACACAAAAAGCAGCTTTTCCATGAGCCGGAAACCATTATCTATTCGGTAAAAAGGTTCATTCTGCTGCGTTCTATCCGTATTTAAAATTCATTGTTTCAAAAACAGAATTACCCTTATTCCAAAGTGGTAACATTCCTTGTTGTTTTTGAAATTTCCCGTATTCAATATTTCACTGAACTTTATGATCTTTTTGGTCATTAATTCAATATTCAATTAAAAAAATAAAACTTATTTAAAATGAAAAGAGTCACATTTTCTGTTGCTCTCAGCGCATTGCTGATTATCTTTAGCTGTAAAGACAAGAAAGAAGAAAAAGAAGAGACAGTCATTTATCCGGTAACATCAGCGGTTAAAATGGATACTTTAATTACCAAAGAATTCGTTTCCCAGATCAGATCCGAAAAAAATATCGAGATCCGGGCTCAGGAAAAAGGATTTTTAGAAAAAATATATGTAGATGAAGGTCAGCATGTACAAGCTGGACAAGTGTTATTCAAAATTATGCCTCAATTATATCAGGCTGATGTTTTGAAAGCCAAAGCAGAAGTGGCGCAGGCAGAAATCGAATTGCAAAACTCTACCACTTTAGCGAATAGCAATGTTGTTTCTATCAATGAAAAAAGAATGGCAAGAGCGAAACTAGACGCTGCAAAAGCTGAATTAAACCTTGCTCAAACTCACTTATCATTTACAACAATCAAAGCTCCTTTTTCCGGAATTATAAACCGTCTTCCTCTTAAACTGGGAAGTCTGGTAGACGAAGGCGATCTATTGACAAGTCTTTCCGATAATGGTGGAATCTATGCTTATTTCAATGTTTCTGAACCGGAATATATCAATTACCAAACCCATTCTGCAGAGCGTGGGAACAATCAGGTTTCGTTGGTTATGGCAAATGGAGAAGCATTCCCTGACAAAGGTATTATCCAAACAATCGAAGGTGAATTTGATAACGAAACAGGAAATATCGCTTTCAGAGCCAAGTTCCCGAATCCAAATCAATTACTGAGAAACGGCGAAACAGGAAAAGTTCAGATGACCGTTCCGTTGAAAAATGCACTCATCATTCCACAAAAAGCAACTTACGAAATCCAGGATCAGATCTATGTTTTTGTAGTTGATAAAAACGGAAAAGTAAGTTCAAAAAACATCAAAGTTTCTTACTCACTTCCCGATATGTATGTCGTTTCTGAAGGATTGAATGAGCATGACAAATTCCTGTTGGAAGGCGTACAAAAAGTGAAAGACGACCAGAAAGTGGAAACCAAATTCCAGGATCCGAAGAAAGTCTTACAATCATTAAAATTAAAAGCAGACTAGTTCTATAAAAGCGAAAAATTATGTTTAAGAAATTCATTCGCAGACCAGTTCTGTCTATCGTGATCTCTTTGATCATCGTATTTTTAGGGATTTTATCTCTGGTAAAATTACCTGTAACCCAGTTCCCTTCGATTTCACCGCCAAAAGTAAACATCACGGCAGAATATCCGGGAGCTAACAACGAATTGCTTATCAAATCCGTGGTAATCCCAATGGAAAGAGCGCTCAACGGAATTCCCGGAATGAAGTATATGACTTCCGACGCAGGAAATGACGGTGAAGCATCTATCCAAGTGGTTTTCGACCTTGGAACAGACCCGAATGTTGCCGCAATCAATGTTCAGAATCATATTTCTTCTGCGATTAATAAATTACCACCATTGGTAGTTCGAGAAGGAGTGAAAATCACACGTGAAGAACCGAATATGCTAATGTATATCAATCTTTACAGTGATGATCCGAAAGCGAATCAGAAATTCCTTTTCAACTTTGCCGATATCAATCTTCTTTCCGAACTGAAAAGAATAAAAGGTGTAGGAGAAGCTGACATCCTTGGAACCAGAGAATATGCAATGCGTGTTTGGTTAAAACCAGATAGAATGACGGCTTACAATATCTCAGCAGATGAAGTGATGGAAGCATTGGATCAGCAAAGTATAGAAGCATCACCGGGAAAAACAGGTGAAAGCTCCGGAAAACGCTCTCAGTCATTTGAATATATTCTGAAATATCCTGGCCGTTACAATAATGAAAAAGATTACGGAAATATCATCCTAAAATCAAATCCAAATGGTGAGTTTGTAAGACTGAAAGACATTGCAGATGTAGAATTCGGCAGCTCGATGTATGACATCTACTCTACTTTGAACGGAAAACCGTCTGCGGCAATTACCATCAAACAATCTTACGGCTCCAATGCCAGCGATGTTATCAAGAATGTGAAAGCATTGATGGAAGACCTTAATAAAAACAGTTTTCCAAAAGGAATGCATTATGAAATCAGTTATGACGTTTCCCGATTTTTGGATGCATCAATTGAAAAAGTAATTCATACATTATTTGAAGCTTTTATTCTAGTTGCAATTGTAGTTTTCCTTTTCTTGGGCGACTGGCGTTCAACATTGATCCCGACCATTGCGGTTCCGGTTTCTTTGATAGGAACATTTGCGGTTATGTCAGCCTTTGGAATTACATTAAATTTAATTTCACTCTTTGCATTGGTAATGGCAATCGGAATTGTGGTCGATGATGCGATTGTTGTGATAGAAGCCGTCCACGCCAAGATGGAAGAGAAACATCTCTCCCCACTCAAGGCAACTGAGGAAGCAATGCACGAAATCAGCGGAGCGATTATTGCGATCACTTTGGTAATGGCTTCGGTTTTCATTCCGGTGGCGTTTATGTCCGGTCCGGTTGGAGTTTTCTACCGTCAGTTCTCAATTACAATGGTTTCATCAATCATTCTATCAGGAGTTGTTGCATTGACTTTGACACCGGCTTTATGTGCATTAATCCTGAAAAATAACCACGGAAAAGAGAAAAAGAAAACACCTCTGACGAGATTTTTGGATGGATTCAACAATATATTTACAGTTGGTGCAAACAAATATCACGGCTTGCTGAATAAAGTGGTGACCAGAAAAATGATAACACTTCCTCTGCTTGTTCTTTTCTGCCTTGGAACTTTCTTTTTGAGTAATAAATTGCCGACAGGATTTATCCCAAGTGAGGATCAGGGAATGATCTACGCAATTATCCAGACGCCTCCGGGATCAACTTTGGAAAGAACCAATCAGATTGCATTGCAGTTGCAGAAAGCTTCTGAAGATATTGATGGCGTTTCATCCGTTTCATCTTTGGCTGGTTATGAAATCCTGACTGAAGGAACTGGATCTAACTCAGGAACTTGTCTGATTAATTTGAAAAGCTGGGAAGACCGAAAAGAATCTGCTTCTGAAATTATTGAACAATTAGAACAAAAAGCAAAAGAAATCCCTGGAGCGAATATCGAATTCTTCCAACCGCCATCAATTCCTGGTTATGGAGCTGCCGGAGGTTTTGAATTAAGACTTTTGGATAAAGCAGGAAGCGGCGATTATCACAAAATGGAAACTGTGAGTAATGATTTTGTGAAAGAACTGAAAAAACGTCCGGAACTTGGATCAGCCTTCAGTTTTTACTCGGCGAGTTTCCCTCAGTATATGCTGAAAATCGATAATGATCTGGCTGAGCAAAAAGGAGTGACGATTGAAAAAGCAATGGATAATCTTTCGACTTTGATCGGTTCCAATTACGAAACCAGTTTCATCCGATTCGACAGACCTTATAAAGTAATCGTTCAGGCTGGGCCACAATATCGCGCTTTGCCAAGCGACATTCTGAAGCTTTATGTGAAAAATGATAAAGACCAAATGGTTCCTTATTCAGATTTTATGCATCTTGAAAAAGTGTATGGATTATCCGAAATAACGAGACACAATATGTACAACTCTTCCGAGGTCAGCGGAACGCCGGCGCCAGGTTACAGTTCCGGAGATGCGATCAAAGCGATCCAGGAAGTTGCAGACAAAACGTTACCAAGAGGTTTCGGAATCGACTGGGCGGGGATTTCCAAAGATGAAGTTTCCAGAGGGAATGAAGCAATTTACATTTTCCTGGTTTGTCTAGGATTTGTTTATCTGATTCTTTCCGCACAATACGAAAGTTTCATTTTGCCTTTGCCAATTATTTTGTCTTTACCAACGGGGATTTTCGGAGCTTTTTTATGCCTGGCTCTTTTCGGATTGGAGAATAATATTTACGCTCAGGTGGCAATGGTAATGCTCATCGGATTACTAGGGAAGAATGCCGTTTTGATCGTCGAATTTGCTGTTCAGAAGAAAGCAGAAGAAGGACTTTCGACAAAAGAAGCTGCTTTGCAAGGCGCATCTTTGAGATTCCGTCCGATTTTGATGACATCGTTTGCATTCATCGCAGGATTAATACCATTGGCTTTAGCAACAGGACCTGGAGCGGTTGGAAACAGAACAATCGGAACAGCTGCAGCTGGCGGAATGTTGATCGGAACTATTTTCGGATTGATGATCATTCCTGGATTGTACTACATCTTTGCAAATATTGCCGCGAAGTCAAAACTGACTTACTATGAAGAGGAAAATCCTCTGACAGAAAACACTGAACCTTATCAACACGATGGGAAATTTGAAGATAAATAAAGGAGATCGAAAGTTTGAATATTTGTATAGAGATTTTTTAACAGATCAATCTTTAATACAAAAACAAGTTTAATACAGCCTCATAGAGGCAGACTGTTAATAGAAAAGGAATGAGTTACTTACATTCAAGCTCCGTAGGAGCGGACTGTAAAAATTAAGATGTTCAAAACAGGTCGTTCCTACGGAATTTCCACAAAATAACACCAATTAAACCTATTAATAGTTTGTCTCTACGAGACTTAGATAAAATTAAATAAAGGATGAATAAATTATTTTATAATCATAAAAATATAATCGCTGCAACATCTATTTCATTAGCATTGATTGGATGTAAAGCACCGATGGCAACCAAAATTCAGGATCAGGTAAAAGAAACGATCCCTCAGAATTTTGATAACAAAAATACGGCTGAAAATAATTCCGGAATTACGCCCTGGAAACAGTTTTTTACAGATCCGAATCTTGTCAATCTAATAGATGAAGCGCTGAAAAACAATCAGGAATTGATGATCACCTTACAGGAAATCGAAATTGCGAAAAGCGATGTAATGTACAAAAACGGAAAACTGAGTCCCACTGTTGCCGCAAGATTAGGAGCCGGAATTGAAAAAGTTGGACGATACACAAGTACCGGAGCCGGCGACGCTTCAACAGAAATCACTGACGGAAAAGAAGTTCCGGAGAATCTAGGAAACTTCGAAGGTGGATTGATGGCGAATTGGGAGATTGATATTTGGGGTAAACTCAGAACGGAGAAAAAAGCCGCTGTTGCACATTATCTGTCAACAGTTGAAGGCAAGAATTTCGTTTTGTCAAGCTTAATTTCTGAAGTTGCCGATAATTACTATGAATTATTGTCACTTGATAATCAACTCGATATTATTCATCAATATATGGATCTTCAGAAAAAAGCACTTGAAGTTGCGAAAATTCAGAAGGAAGCTATGGCTACTACTGAATTAGCAGTTAAAAAATTCGAGGCTGAACTGGCAAAATCCAATGCGACAGAATATGATTTGAAACAACAGATCACGGAAAAGGAAAACGAGATCAATGCTTTATTGGGACGTTATCCCCAACCTATTGTAAGAACAAAAGAAAGTTTTATGTCGATCGTTCCGCAAACAGTTTATACGGGAATTCCATCACAATTGCTGGCAAATCGTCCTGACATCAAACAAGCTGAGTTGGAACTGGAATCTGCAAAACTGGACGTAGAAGCGGCAAGAAAAGAATTTTATCCAAGTCTGGAAATCAATGCAACGCTTGGTTTGGAAGCTTTCAATCCTTCTTATTTGGTGAAATTACCAGAGTCGATTGCTTACAATCTTGTTGGCGAATTGGCTGGACCGCTAATTAATAAAACAGCAATCCAGGCTCAATTCAAAACAGCTGATGCCAAACAAATCCAGGCTTTGTACGAATATGATAAAACGATTCTGAGTGCTTATATTGACGTTGCAAACCAAATGTCGAAGATCAAAAACCTGGATAAATATTACGAACTGAAAGCTCAGGAATCAAAAGCTTTGGACGACGGAATTGGAATTGCTAATCAATTATTCCGAAATTCTCGTGCAGATTACCTGGAAGTTCTTATGAATCAGCGTGATGCACTTGATGCTAAAATGGAACTCATCGAAGCTAAAGAAAGACAGTTGAGCACGGTTGTCAATATTTATAAAAGCTTAGGTGGCGGCTGGAAATAGCTGAAGACTTAAGAGACAAGAAAAAAGATGAAAAAATAAAGACTTTTTTCTAATTTCTAAAATCTATTTTTACATTAATTAATTATATTTGAAATGCTTTCGGAATTTTTTTCGGGAGCATTTTTTATTCAATTTAAAATTATTTAAAAAAAATACCGATTGGTATATAAATTGTATATCTTTGCAAAGTCAATTCAGTTACAAAATGTCAAAAGCAGAAAAAACCAGACGGTTCATTATCGAAAGTACAGCAGAACTTTTCAACAAGAAAGGTTATGCAGGAACGTCTCTGGCTCATATTTCTGAAGCAACCGGACTTACTAAAGGTAGTATTTATGGGAATTTTGCCAACAAAGACGAAGTCGCAAAAGAAGTTTTTCTCTACAACGCCAAACGTCTGCAGTCTGCCATTGCTGATAAATTAACTCCTGAAATGTCAACCCGCGAAAAACTGATGGCCTTTTTGGATTATTACAGAAATTCCTGGGATAATAATTTTTCCCGTGGTGGTTGCCCGATAATGAACACTGCTATTGAAGCAGACGACACAATGCCTTTCCTTAAAGCTGAAGTGGCAAAAAGCTTCGCAGCCTGGTCCAATAAAATTGTCGACATCCTGGAAGAAGGAAAAACCAAGAACGAAATTATCGATTCCATCAATGCTTCAGACTATTCTTACTTATTTATAATGCTGATAGAAGGCGGAATTTTACTTTCGAAGACAACTAATAATCAAAACCATCTATTTCAGGCTCTGGAAAGAATCATTAAAATCATTGATACCGAATTAATTAAGTAAAAAAATTTTAAAACAAAATATACCGATTGGTATTAAAATAATACTATGAAAGCATTTACCCTTAAACATTACAGCAAAACAGAACAGCTCGAACTGGCCAAAGTTCCAAAACCAAGCATCAAAGAAAATGAAGTTCTGGTGGAAATTCATTCAGCAAGCGTGAATCAATTGGACAGCAAACTGAAAAGTGGCGAATTCAAGTTGTTGTTTCCCTACAAATTCCCTTTGATATTGGGGCACGACGTGGCAGGAATCGTTGTAGCGGCTGGTTCAAAAGTGAAAAATTTCAAAGTCGGTGATGAAGTTTTTTCCCGGGTTCCGGACTTCCATATTGGGGCTTTTGCAGAATTTATCGCCATTGATGAGAACTTTGTTGCTCCAAAACCAAAGAATATTTCGATGGAAGAAGCCGCTTCTATTCCACTCGTCGGCTTGACTGTTTGGCAGGCTTTCATTGAAAAAACTAACATCAAAAAAGGACAAAAAGTATTTATCCAAGCTGGTTCAGGTGGCGTTGGAACATTCGCAATTCAGCTGGCGAAACATTTGGGCGCTTTTGTAGCAACAACGACCAGTGAAAAGAATTTTGAATTAGTAAAAGAATTGGGAGCCGACGTTGCCATCGATTATAAAACTCAGGATTTTGAAAACATTTTGAAAGATTACGATTTGGTTCTCAACAGCCAAGACCAAAAAACATTAGAAAAATCGCTTAGAATATTAAAGCCGGGAGGAAAATTGATTTCAATCTCAGGACCGCCAGATAAAGATTTTGCTAAGGAAATCCGACTGAACTTCTTAATGAAATTCATCATTTCTCTTTTGAGCCGCAAAACCAAAAAGCTAGCGAAAAAGTTGAACGTCGATTATTCCTTTCTCTTTATGCAAGCCAATGGAAATCAACTTATACAAATTTCAAAACTCATAGAAGCCGGAATCATTAAACCAACTATAGACAAAATATTTCCTTTCGAACAGACCAACGATGCCATCAATTATGTCGAAAGTGGCAGAGCAAAAGGAAAAATCATTATTAAAATTAAATAACAAATCATCATTATGAAAACAACAAACAACACCATTCTAATCTCCGGCGGAAGTGCAGGAATCGGATTCGAAATCGCAAAATTACTTTCCGAAAAAGGCAACAACATCATCATCACCGGAAGAAATGAAGAACGCTTAAACCAAGCCGCTTCAAAATTAAATAATGTAAAAACCATCGTTTCCGACGTGTCAAATCCGGAAGATGTAGAAAAACTGGTGACTCAAATCAAACAGGAATTCCCTCAACTGAATATGGTAATCAACAATGCCGGACGCGCATTGGTTTACGATATCATTTCAGAGAACGCCAATGCTTTCGAAAAAGCTGAAGACGAAATGCTGACCAACTATCTTTCAATCATCCGACTGAATGAAAAACTTTTACCGCTTTTGAAAACTCAGGAAAACGCAGCAATCGTGAATGTTTCCTCCGTTGTAGCATTCGTGCCTGGCGCATTGGCAACCTATTCCGCAAGCAAAGCTGCACTTCATTCTTACACCCAATATATACGTTTGGCCTTGAGCAAAGAAACCAATGTCAAAGTTTTTGAATTAATGCCGCCTTTGGTCGATACAGAATTCTCTGCACCAATTGGAGGAAAAAACGGCGTGTCTCCGGCATTTGTAGCAGAACAATTTGCAGCTGGACTGGAAAATGACACCTTTGAAATCCGTGTTGGACAGACAGAAGATATGTACAGATTATATTTGTCATCGCCGGAAGAAGCTCTGAAAGTGATGAACCAAAGCAGAACAGAAGAGATAGCTTCGTAAGTAATATTAAAACAAAATTGATGAAACAAAAAATAGCATTCGCCCTGATAATGGGAATCATCACAACCGGAATTATTTCCTTTACTTTGATTACAGTTAATCTTGGCTGGGCTCATTTGCATCCGGCATCTGGCTGAAATCCTGGGCGATTGCTTATCTTATTGTGATTCCTGCAATTTTGATTGTTTCACCATTTGTAGAAAAACTGGTGCATCTCATTTTCCCGAAAAAAAATGAAGCAGAAAATATATTAACCGACATAAATACAGAAATATGATACCAAATCTTCCCACTTACATTATTCTTACATTCGGACTGACGACAGTTGCGACTTTAGGATTGTTCATTTGGATAATTAAAAATTCAAATTTGGAAATAACTCGAAAAAAGTCAGGTTTAATCACAGTTGGTTTAATTGTCTGGTTAATTCTACAGGCGGTTGTAACACTTAATAATATTTACAACAGTAATCTTTCATCACTTCCTCCGAAAATAATGTTGTTGGGAATCTTGCCTCCGATTTTGGTCATCATTCTATTATTTGCAACATCAAAAGGAAGACAATTCATTGATAGTTTACCTCTTAAGAACATTACTTATCTCAATATTATAAGAATTCCTGTAGAGATTGTTTTATTCTGGCTTTTCATCAACAAAGCGATTCCTGAATTAATGACTTTTGAAGGCAGAAACTTTGATATTCTTGCAGGGATTTCTGCGCCGGTTATGGCTTATTTAGTTTTCACAAAGAAGAAATTAAGCCGGAATGCATTACTGGTTTGGAATTTCATCTGTCTTGGACTTTTGTTGAATATTGTCATCAATGCATTGCTTTCCGCACCCTCTCCTTTCCAGCAATTTGCCTTTGAACAACCAAACATAGCCATTTTGAATTTTCCTTTCAGCTGGCTTCCGACTTTTATAGTTCCGATTGTCTTGTTTGGACATTTAGTTTCAATCAGACAATTATTGATGAATAATTACTCTAATAATTAAATAGTTTTAAATTTCAATTTTAAATCTAAAACCTAAATTCCAACACCTAACACCTATCTATGAATCCATTAGAACATTTGAAAACCTTGATTGGAAAAGAATTCTCAGATTCTCCATCACCATTTATGCGTTGGCTGAAACCGATTGTAATTTCCGTAGAACAAGGACATTTGGAATTCCAGTACACGATTCGTCCGGAATGGCTGAACCCCATCGGAAACCTGCACGGCGGCGTGACTGCTGCTATTATTGATGACGTTTTGGGAGCCACAATGTTTTCTCTGAACGAGCCAACTTTTTACACAACCATCAATAATGTCATTGATTATTTTGCCATCGGGAAAGAAGGAGAAAACATCATCGCAGAAACGCATATCACCAAGTTAGGCAAGCAATTCATCAACGCCACCTGCGAAGTCTGGAACGCCGACAAAACAAGATTGATTGCAAAAGGAACATCCAATCTATTTAAAACTGAAATTAGAAAATCAAATGCCTAAATTTGGAGATTCTTATTCCTAACATAATATTTTAGGAACATAGATGATGGCAGAAACCTGAGAAAATTATTTTCTTCGATTAAATCTGTCTACAATATTTAAAATTTAAAATTAGATCAATGAAACGAGTTGTAATTACCGGAATGGGAGCCGTAACGCCTTTGGGAAATGACGTCGACACTTTTTGGAAAAACAGTTTAGCAGGAGAAAGCGGTACCGCAACCATCACGCACTTCAATCCGGAAAAATTCAAAGTTCAGTTTGCAGCGGAAGTCAAAAACTTCACGCCCGAAAAATATCTGGACAGAAACGAAATCAAACGCAGCGACCTTTTCACGCAATTTGCCATCTACGCCTCAGCAGAAGCGATGGAAGATTCCGGTTTGGACCTGGCAAGCATCGACCCTTTTGACATTGGTGTAATTTGGGGAACAGGACAAGGCGGAATGCAGACTTTCGAAGAAGAGGTTATCAGCTATGCTTCTGGTGATGGAACGCCAAGATTCAGTCCGTTCTTTGTTCCGAAACTGATTGCCAATATGGCTTCCGGAATGATATCTATGAAATATGGATTGCGTGGTATCAATTATACAACTGTTTCTGCCTGTGCGACAGCAAACACAGCGTTTATGGATGCCTTCAATTACATCCGTTGGGGAAAAGCGAAAATCATTGTAAGTGGCGGTTCTGAAGCTCCGATTACACAGGCTTCTGTCGGTGGATTTTCATAGATGAAAGCAATATACACCAGAAACGACGACTCAAAAGCAGCAAGCCGCCCATACGACGTAGAACGCGATGGTTTCATCATGGGAGAAGGTGCAGGTGCGTTGATTCTGGAAGAATACGAACACGCCAAAGCAAGAGGTGCTAAAATCTACGCAGAACTGATAGGTGCAGCAATGACTGCCGATGCCTACCATATGACCGCACCACATCCTGAAGGAATCGGCGCAGCAAAATCGATGGAACTGGCGCTTGAAGATGCCAACATTACTTCCAACCAGGTTGATTATCTGAATCCTCACGCCACTTCTACCCCACTTGGAGACTTGGCAGAACTGAATGCCATTACTAAAGTTTTCAAAGGCAGTCCGAATCTGGATATCAGTGCAACCAAATCTATGACCGGACATTTGCTGGGAGCTGCCGGTGCAGTTGAAGCTATATTGTGTATCAAGGCGATTCAGAACAGCATTATTCCGCCGACCATCAATATTTCAAACCTTGATAAGAATATCCCGGAAGGTATTCATATCGTGACCGAGCCTAAGGAGAAAGAAATCAATATTGCAATGAGCAACGCTTTCGGTTTTGGAGGACATAACTCGACAGTTATTTTTAGGAAGATTTAATTAAAATATTACTTTTATATTAATAATTTTAATTAAAAATAAAATAATTAAGAAAAGTCTATAAAACAGCTACAGTACGAACAGAGTACAGAAAGTGTACAGGAAGTGTACAGCGATAGCAAAGAAAGCTGATGTGAAAAATATTAACTTGATGTCAGTCTGAGGCTCTCGAAGACTTTTAGAAATATCAATAAAAAAGGCTTAGTTTTCACTAAGCCTTTTTATATAGTAGAAATCTTTATTATTTCTGTGTGTGGTTGATATCGTTTCTGTGTTCCATTATCTCCAGATTTGCATCTACAAAATAAGCACTTCCGAAACCATTCACATAAGCACCTTTCACAGGATGAAGTGCTATCAGGATAAAATCTGTCATTTCATTCAGAACATCTACAATCTTTCCGTGTCTTTCTCTCAGCTTTCCGACAACGTTGTTCCAGTCATCAGTATCTCTTTCGATTTGAGAAGTAGTAACCTCAACAGTTAACCTTTCTCTTGCGTAAACTTGCTTCGTAGCAGACTCATCTTCAATAAACATTGCAGAAACCTTTCTTCCTTCCGAAAGATTCTTCGTGTGTTTTGCCATAAAAGAAACGAGTATATAGAATTTGTTGTCAATCTCTACAAACGGTGCATAGCTCGCATTCGGAGTTCCTTCTGCATCTACTGTTGCCAAAGTTACGCTAAGTGTTTTAGCAATTAATTCCTTTACTTTTGGGGCAACCGGTTTTGCCTGTCTTTGTGCTTCCTGTGTATGTGTACTTTCACTCATAATGTAAATTTATTTTAATAGATATTAATGACAAAATGATAAAAACCAATGTTTATCAGTGTTTTATTACTCTGCAAATATAACTATTTAGAATCAGAATAAATAATTATAATTGATGTATAATTTCATATAATGGATAAAGCACCTTAATTTTTATATCTTAATTATATATTGTAATTTTGTGACTTAGTTTTAAAAAACTGATTTTTAAATTTATTTAATTATAAATATGAGTACAACAACACAATACATTCCTTATAAAGTTAAGGACATTTCCTTAGCAGAATGGGGAAGAAAAGAAATCACTTTGGCGGAAGCTGAGATGCCAGGTTTGATGTCTATCCGTGAAGAATTCGGACCATCTCAACCACTTAAAGGTGCAAGAATCGCAGGATGTCTTCACATGACAATCCAGACTGCAGTTTTGATCGAGACTTTGGTAGCACTTGGTGCTGAAGTAACTTGGTCTTCTTGTAACATCTTCTCCACTCAGGATCACGCTGCTGCTGCCATTGCTGCTGCAGGAATTCCGGTTTATGCGTGGAAAGGTCTTAACGAGGAAGAATTTGACTGGTGTATCGAGCAGACTATTTTCTTCGGTGAAGACAGAAAACCATTGAATATGATTCTTGATGACGGTGGCGATTTGACCAATATGGTTTTTGACAGATATCCAGAATTAACTGTAGGAATCAAAGGACTTTCTGAAGAAACCACAACAGGTGTTCACAGATTGTACGAAAGAATGAAGAACGGAACTCTAGTAATGCCTGCAATCAACGTAAATGATTCTGTTACCAAATCTAAATTCGATAACAAATACGGTTGTAAAGAATCTGCAGTAGATGCTGTAAGAAGAGCGACAGACCTTATGTTGGCAGGAAAAAGAGTTGTAGTTTGCGGATACGGAGACGTTGGGAAAGGAACTGCTGCTTCTTTCAGAGGTGCCGGATCTATCGTAACAGTAACTGAAATCGATCCAATCTGTGCACTACAAGCAGCAATGGATGGTTATGAAGTTAAAAGATTGGATACTGTTGTCGATAACGCAGATATCGTAATCACTACGACTGGTAACTTCAACATCGTAAGAAAAGAGCATTTCTTAAAATTAAAAGATAAAGCGGTCGTTTGTAACATCGGTCACTTCGATAATGAAATCGATATGGCTTGGCTGAACGAAAACTATGGTCACACAAAATCTGAAGTTAAACCTCAGGTTGACATCTACACCATCGAAGGTAAAGAAGTGATCATCCTTGCAGAAGGCAGATTGGTAAACCTTGGTTGTGCAACTGGTCACCCAAGTTTTGTAATGTCTAACTCTTTCTCTAACCAGACTTTGGCTCAAATCGAACTTTGGACAAACTCAGAAGCTTACGGAAACGAAGTTTATATGTTACCAAAACATCTTGATGAGAAAGTAGCTGAATTACACCTTAAAAAATTAAGCGTTGAGCTGGAAATTCTTTCTCCGGAACAAGCTGAATACATTGGTGTTGACGTGAAAGGACCTTTCAAACCGGAATATTACAGATACTAAGAATTGTCATCCTGAGCTTCTCGAAGGATCTCAACATAAAAAACTCTCCAATTTTTGGGGAGTTTTTTTATATGTTTGCAAACATAAAATTAATATAAATGAAAAACCATTTCTTTCTAGGCTTAATAATAACTTCCGCATTACTTTCAAATTGTAGCAGCAAAGATGACAATGATTTTGTAGAAGAAATTACTGACAAAAAAGTATTATTGAGCAAGATGACAACCATCTACTATGATAACCCCAACAATCCCGAGACAACCGTTGGTACATTATCGTACAATGACAATGGTCAGTTGACAGCATCAGATTCAGATGGCAGAGCAGCAACATTCGAATATGATACTAATGGAAAACCTACAAAAGTTAATTATTACAAAGCTGATAAAACACTGGACTATTATGATGTTTATACCTATAGCGCTGAGCAACTTACAAATATCAAAGCTGTTTACACTAATCCGAATTTCAATAGAAGCACTTCTTACACTTACGATTCCAGTGGCAAGCTAACAGGCTCTACCATGTGCCAGTCAGTAGATTGTACAAATCCTTATATCTCAACATACACTTACAGCGGAAACAATATTTCATCGGAAAGTACCGTATCAAACGGTATAGCAAATTACAGCTATAAAAATGAGTACTCATATGATGATAAGTTAAACCCATTTACCAATAATAGTAAATACATAAAAATTATGATGGGTGGCGCTTACACATTGAGCAAAAACAATTACACATCATCAAAAAATTATTACAAAAGCAGTGATGGCAATTGGATTCAAACTGGAAATATCACTTACACAATCCAATACAACGATTCCAATTTGCCAGTAAAAGTAGTTGGTAAAGATTCAAACGGAAAAAATTACGTACAATACGATTACGAGTATATTACCAAGTAAATCACTTCGTTTTTTTTAATAAACCTTTCAAATTATTGAAAGGTTTTTTTATAAGATATATTTGGAGCTATTTCCCGCTATCCGCTATTACTCCTCGCGCCAAAACTTTTCCCAATGCTTGCTGTGGGGTAACCGCTACTATCGGGGCTATGGATTTTCCAATCAACAGAAAATCTCTCATAATTTCAGCGATTTAAAATGATTTATCAAAAAAAGAATATATTTGATAAACTTAAAAAAATAAACTAATGGCAAAACAAAGAGTATCAAACGCCTTCGTCGCAGCATCTTGGGTAGCTTTGGGGGCAGGAATGATCGGCTTCGTCGTAGGTCTTGCGCGAGCAGAAATGGAACTTAACGAGAAGGGCTATTATTTCACGATTCTGCTTTACGGATTATTCGCAGTCGTTTCTTTGCAGAAAGCAGTCCGCGACAAGATGGAAAATATCAAAGTTACCGACATCTATTACGGACTTTGCTGGTTTGCCACATTATCGGCAATTGTGCTTTTGGTCATTGGACTTTGGAACGCCACTATTCTCCCGAGTGAAAAAGGGTTTTATGCGTTTGCATTTTTACTTGCACTTTTCGGAGCAATTGCTGTTCAGAAAAATACACGTGATAATATGATGGAAGATTAAAATCATAGAAATTACAAACTCTCTATTACTTGAGAGTTTTTTATTACATTGAATAAAAAACCAAATCAAAATTTGTAAATTATAAGCAAAAGAATATAATTTTTTACGAAACATATCCAAAAAATATTTACTTTAAATAAACGCAAATCAATCCTAATCACTTCAATATTTATGGAACAAATTATCAAAGATACGACCGCTAATCCGGCACCATTAGGTCTTTTTGGCTTCGGAATGACAACCATTTTGTTAAACATCCATAATGCGGGCTTCTTTGAGCTCAACGCTATGATTATGGGAATGGGAATCTTTTTCGGTGGTTTGCAGCAAGTGATTGCAGGCATAATGGAATGGAAAAAAGGAAATATTTTTGCAATGTCCGCATTTACTTCTTACGGATTTTTTTGGATTTCGCTTGTCGCTTTATGGCTTTTGCCTTTGGTGGGCATTACAAAACCTGACGGAACTTCGATGGGATTTTATTTAGGAATATGGGGATTATTCACGTTTGCACTTTTTATAGGAACGTTGAACGGAAACACTATTGGGAAACTAATTTTTGGCTCTCTTGTTATACTTTTTGCATTATTATCCGTAGCTAGTTTTACCGGGAACGAAAACATTCATACCATTGCCGGCTATGAAGGGATTCTATGTGGATCTTTTGCTTTTTATGAAGCAGCTGCATTAATCATAAATGAAAAATTCGGAAGAGAAGTTTTGCCATTATAATGATTTAAAAATATTAAAGTACTTCATTAGCCGATTACTTCTATCAATTCATTCTTGTCTCTTGATAGTTTTCTTAGTAAATTGCTAACTTAAAAAATTTCAAAAAAAATGGAATATTCTCAACTGGAACCAAAAGTGATCTGGAAAAACTTCGCAGCGCTTAATTCTGTTCCAAGACCTTCAAAAAAAGAAGAAAAAGTTATCAAATTTATAAAGGAATTCGGAGAAAATCTTGGACTACCTACAACTGTTGACGAAACTGGAAATGTCATCATCACAAAACCAGCAACGCCAGGAATGGAAAACAGACAGCCAATCGTAATGCAATCGCATCTGGATATGGTTTGTCAAAAAAACAATGATGTTGATTTTGATTTCGAAACTCAGGGAATACAAATGTTTGTAGATGGCGATTGGGTAAAGGCAAAAGGAACAACTTTGGGCGCAGACAATGGTTTGGGCGTTGCAACGATAATGTCAATCCTTGAAAGTAATGATATTGCACATCCTGATCTGGAAGCACTTTTCACCATCGATGAAGAAACTGGAATGACAGGCGCTTTAGCTTTGAAACCCGGACAATTGAAAGGTGAAATTCTTCTCAATCTTGACACAGAAGAAGATGACGAAATCGATATTGGTTGTGCCGGAGGTGTAGATGTGACTGCTTCTGCAAAGTTTGATTTGCAGGATTCTAAAGGAGAAACTTTCAAAATCGAGATCAAAGGTCTGCAAGGCGGACATTCCGGAATGGACATCCACAAAGGTTTCGGAAATTCTAATAAAATATCAGGGAGATTTTTATTCTTAGGATTAGAAAATCAAATCCAGTTAATATCAATTGACGGCGGAAGTTTGAGAAATGCGATTCCAAGAGAAGCAGTTTCTATCTTTTCAGTTGACAATTCATCTGAGTTTTTGAAAAATGCAGAACAGCTGAAGTCTGATATTTTGGAAGAATTTGCTTCAATTGAGAAAGATTTAGTGATTAATATCGAAAAAACAGCATCTTCAGAAAAAGCAATTTCTTTTGAAGATTCAAAAAAGATAATTTTTGCACTTAATGCTGCCCACAATGGTGTTTTCAGGATGAGTCCGGACGTAGAAGGATTGGTAGAAGCATCAAATAATGTCGCAAGAGTTGAACTGAAAAATGGCGAAATTAAAATTCTTAATCTCACAAGATCATCCGTAGAATCCACAAAATGGGAAGTTGCAAACCAACTGAAATCGGCTTTTGAAAGCAATGGATTGAAAACGGAATTCGGTGGTTCATATCCAGGCTGGAAACCGAAACCTGATGCAGAAATCATCCAGGTAATGACCGATCTTTACGAAAATAACTTCGGAGAAAAACCAATGGTTGTTGCTTGCCACGCCGGTTTGGAATGCGGAATTATTGGTGCCAATTATCCAAAAATGGAAATGGTAAGTTTCGGACCAACGATAAAAGGTGCACACTCGCCAGATGAAAGAGCGAATATATCATCTGTTCAGAAATTCTGGAAATATACTCAGGAAATCCTAAAAAATATCCCAATCCAGAAATAATGATTCAATCAGAAAAATCCAGCATTAATTGCTGGATTTTTTATTTTATATAAATTTAGTTAAATTATTACTTATTTAATAGGGGTATAAAAGTATCATTGTTAAAAATTTACTAATTTAGCATTCTAATTAATATTTAAAATATGAAGAGAGAACTTTTACGAATTGGTATTTTGTGTGGTTTGGTTGGCTTTAGCTTTTCTGCAAATGCACAAGAATATGTTGATAAGAAAATTACCGAGAAAAACGGAAACATCAGTCTGGTTACTTTCAAAAGTAATGCAAACTTAAAATCTGCTTCAAAAGTGGATTTGTTTAAGGAAATCCTAAAACTTCCTGCCGGATCAGAACTAAAGCTTACCAAATCTGAAAAAGATGCAACAGGTAATTTTTTAGACGAAAAATATCAATTATATTACAACAACGTAAAAGTTGAATTCGGGATCTATAATCTGCATTATAAAAAAGAAAATCTTACAAGTATGAATGGTAACATATTCAGTACTTCTAATGCAAATACATCTCCAAAGATCTCCGCACAATCGGCATTGGACAAAGCAATGCAAAGCGTTGGCGCACAAAAATATATGTGGGATGATGCCGCCAGCAATGTTGATAATTACAAAAAACCAACAGGAGAATTGGTACTTCTGCCAATCCAGCAAGCCGATGAAAGCTACAAACTGGCTTTAGCTTATAAATTTGATGTTTTTGCATCTCAGCCTATGAGCAGAGCATACATCTATGTAGACGCAGCAAACGAAAATATTTTATTAAGTGATGCAATCATCAAGCACGCCAATAGAGATAGTCATAATATATTAAAAAATGAACTTGACACCGATAAAATCATTTCTGAGGTAAAAGATTCTAATCTTAAAAATACAACATCAAAACTTGCCACTGCAAATGCGGCAACAAGATACAGCGGAACTCAATCTATAGAAACTTCCCTGAATACAGCAGGAACTGATTACATCTTATACGACACAACAAGAGGAGCGGGTGTGAGAACATATAACGCACAAACATCCACTGTTTTAACAGGTGCTATAGATTTTAAAGATACCGACAACAACTGGACAGCTACAGAATTTGATAACTCTACGTTTGATAATGCCGCTTTAGATGCTCATTTCGGTGTTGAAAAGACTTACGATTATTTTAAAAACTTTCACAACAGAGACAGCTATGATGACAACGGAACCATTCTTCGAAGCTATGTACATTATGGAAGCAATGTGAATAATGCTTTTTGGTCGGGATCATATATGCTTTATGGAGATGGAGACAGAACCACCAATTTCAATGTGTTAACTGCATTTGACGTTACTGCCCACGAACTCGGACACGGCGTTTGCGCAAGCACAGCTGCATTAGCTTATCAAAGAGAATCCGGCGCAATGAACGAAGGTCTTTCTGATATTTGGGGCGCAGTTGTAGAAGAAACTTATCTTCCAAATAAACAAGCTTTCATGATTGGAGAAGATATCACTTTATATTCTCCTTTTTACCTGAGATCTATGAGCAATCCTAAATCTGCAGGCCAACCAGATACATATCGTGGTGAAAACTGGATTCCTGCAACTGTTGCAGAAGGATGTATTACACCTGGTCAAAATACAAACGACTATTGTGGCGTACATACAAACAGTGGTGTTTTGAACCATTGGTATTATGTTTTGGTTCAAGGAAAAACAGGAACTAACGATATTGGAAAATCATATTCCGTAACAGGAATCGGATTCGAAAAAGCGGCCAAAATCGTTTATCGTCTCGAAGCTAATTATCTGTCTGCAAACTCTACCTATATGAATGCCAGAGATTTTGGAATTCAGGCTGCAACAGAACTTTACGGAGCGAACTCTGCCGAAGCCATTGCAACGCAAGATGCATTCTACGCAGTAGGTTTAGGAGCAAAATACAATCCTAACGGAACAGATATAACAGCTCCTACTACACCACTTAATCTTACAGCTACTTCCACGACCAATGTTTCGACTTATCTTACCTGGACAGCTTCTACAGATAATTTTGCATTAGATGGCTACAATGTTTACAAAGATAATGTACTGTTGGGCACAACTTACAAAACTTCTTATTATGTGACAGGGCTTAACGCTTCTACAACTTATAACTTCAAAGTTGAGGCAAAAGACGAAGCAGGAAATAAATCAGGCTTTAGCAATATAGTTCCGGTTACGACATTAGCAACAGGAAATACCTATTGTAATTCTCAGGCCACATCTACAAGTTTTATGAAAATACAAAAGGTAAAACTTAATACAATTGATAATCAAAGTACGGGAAGTGCAGGTTACGAAGATTTCTCTTATCTTTCTACTGATGTAACAAAAGGACAAACTTATACAATAACGGTTACGCCTACCTGGTCAGGCGTCATTTATCCTTTAAGATACAGACTATACGCAGATTATAACAATAATGGTGTATTTACTGACACTGGTGAAACTGCATGGTCTCAATCAACAGCTACGAATGCAGCTACAGTTACCGGCACATTTACAATTCCAACTACGGCAGTAACAGGAACCGTAAGAATCAGAGTTCAGGCAGCATGGAACCAAGCACCTACTTCTTGTTCAACTATCAACTACGGGCAAGTGGAAGATTATTCTTTGAATATTCAGGAGTTGTTAGCTGTTTCTGATGTTAAAAACGGAAATCAAACTGTGATTTATCCAAACCCTGTGAAGGATGTAATCAATATCCAATCGAAAGATTCCAGCGAATTGTCTTATCATATTTATAATACTGCAGGACAAGTCGTTCTGACAGGCAAATCTTCTGACAAGAAAATCAATGCTCAGAAATTAACTTCAGGAAATTATGTTTTGGAATTAACGAACAAAGAAGGCGTAAAATCTACTCAGAAATTCATCAAGAAATAATTTTAGAATTATTAATATGAAAGCTCCCAGATTTTGGGAGCTTTTTTGTTTTAATGGCCGATCATTAATTTAAAATAAAAAAAACCACCCAAATAATTGAGTAGTTTTTATATTTTCAAAAAAGAAATTTTATTAATGTCCGGAATGACCATCTTCTCCGTGAGCGTGGCCGTGCGCTAATTCTTCTTCCGTTGCAGGACGAGCGTTAAGGATTTCAACATCGAAAAATAAACTTCTTCCTGCCATTGGATGGTTAAGATCTACAATAACAGCTTCTGGAGTTACTTCCAAAACCATTGCCTGGAAATTGTTCCCGCTGTTATCCGAAAGTGGCAAAACTGCTCCAACTGGAGGCAATTCCTGACCTTCAAACATATCAACCGGTAATTGTGTAACAGCTTCAGGATCTCTTTCTCCGTAACCCTCGCCTGGTGCAATTTCGAAAGAGGCTTTATCACCGATATTCAAATCTTTGATTTCTTCTTCAAATTTAGGAATCATCATTCCTACGCCATAAAGAAATGTTAAAGCGTTTTCTGAGGTTGTTTCTTCTACAAAAACTTTCTCTCCATTTTCATCATTAGTATGCAGAACATATTTAAGAGTCACTACATGATTTTTGTCTAATGCCATTTTAAATTATTTAATATTATAAATTTTTGGATGATATCATTCGTGATGTATCATAGAGCAAAATTAAGCTTTTGAAATTTAAGTGATGAAAATTTCAAAATAAAACTTGTTTTTAATCTTTTTCTTGTCCGAAATTTTATTGAACTTCGCAGAATGGCAAAACTCAAAACTCTATATTTCTGTCAGAACTGTGGCGCGCAATATTCCCAGTGGCACGGGCAATGTAAAACCTGCGGCGAATGGAATACTTTGGTAGAAGAAATCGTTGAAAAATCCACAAAATCTGTAGCGACAAAATCCAAATCTTCAATCATTAACATTATTGAAGTCGAGGCCATAGAAGAACCAAGAATCGTAACACCTTCCGAAGAACTCAACCGTGTTTTAGGCGGCGGTATTGTCCTCGGTTCTGTGACGTTGATCGGTGGCGAACCTGGAATTGGAAAATCAACATTACTTCTTCAGCTTGCCTTGAAAATGAAGAAAAAAATCCTTTATGTTTCGGGTGAAGAAAGTGCTTCTCAGATTAAAATGAGAGCTGACAGATTAGCAGAAGTTAAAAATCCAAACTGCTTCCTTTTCACAGAAACTTCATTAGAAAAGATCATTCACGAGGCAACTAAATTAATGCCTGATTTTGTCATCATCGATTCTATCCAGACTTTGCAATCTCAATTGATCGAAAGTTCGCCTGGAACAGTTTCTCAGATCAGAGAATGTTCTAATGAAATCATCAAATTTGCCAAAGAAAATAACGTTCCTGTATTTTTGGTTGGTCATATCACGAAAGACGGACAAATCGCCGGACCAAAAGTTTTGGAACATATGGTGGATGTTGTTCTTAATTTTGATGGCGACAGAAATCATCTTTTCAGATTGTTGAGAGCTAATAAAAACCGTTTCGGTTCCACTTCGGAAATTGGTATTTATGAGATGATTTCCAGCGGTTTGAAAGAAATTAAAAATCCATCCGAAATTCTTATTACTAAGAAATTTGAAGAATTATCAGGGAATTCTGTTGCTGTAACCTTGGAAGGAAATCGACCAATGTTATTGGAAATTCAGGCTTTGGTTTCCACTGCAGTTTACGGAACACCACAAAGAAGTTCCACAGGTTTCGACTCCAAAAGACTGAATATGTTGCTTGCAGTTTTGGAGAAGCGCGCAGGTTTTCAATTAGGTTCAAAAGATGTTTTTCTTAATATCACAGGTGGAATTAAAACTGATGATCCTGCTTTGGATTTGGCAGTTGTTGCTTCGATTTTATCAAGTAATGAAGACATTGCGATTTCAGAACATTATTGTTTTGCGGGAGAAATTGGTCTAAGCGGCGAAATACGTCCTGTTGCACAAGTGGAACAGCGGATTACGGAAGCCGAAAAATTGGGTTATGAAAAAATATTCATATCTAATCTTAATAAACTTCCGAAGAAAAAATTCGGGATCAAAGTTGAAGAAATAAGCAAGATTGAAGATTTTGTAGAATCATTATTTTAAAAAAATATAGAAATGCCCTTTGAAAATATTCAGAAATTAGTTCTTACATTACTTTTCGGTGGTTTGGTTTTACAGTCGTTCATTGTACTTATAAATCCAATGAAAGTAAACAAAAGAGCAAATTTTTTGTTTGGCTTATTTCTTTTTCTCTGGTCTTGCTATTGGGTTTTGGACGTGTTGGGATTTTGCGGTCTTTCACCAAATCCAATGTTAGTATTCTTTATTTACTCAATAGAAATCTTCACTCCCATATTTCTGTTTTTCAGTGTCATTTTTTTTATTAATCCTAATTATCATTTTAATAAGACCGACATTATTTGTTTTGTTGTCCCATTCTTTTACCTCATCCTTTTGCTGAATTCCGAAGGAAACCCAACAATAGCAACAATAGCAGATTTTGTAGCAATTTTTCATAATCTTCCTTATATTGCTATCATTTATTTTCGGATCAAGAAGTATCAAAAAAGAATCGAAAACATCTCGTCCAATACAGAAAATATTAATCTGGAATGGCTTGCGACATTAAGTTTATTATTGTTTTTCACAATCATCATCACAGTTTTTTATGAGCTGTTCAACATGTTTGTTTACAAACTGCATCATCATTTGGTAATGGATCTGCTTTTTTTGTTTATTGTTTACAGCACGTCTTATCACGTTCTCAGACAAAAGGAAATCTATCCAGTCAACAAAAAAGAACGGGAAGAATTATTATCTGTCGAACTGGAGGACGAAGAGAAAACGGAAAAGAAAAAGCTCATTCCCGACAATGATTTTGAAAATCTAAAACAAAAATTAATCGTTTATATGGAAACCGAAAAACCATATCTGGACGGAGAGCTGAATTTATCAAAGCTTTCTGGCCTTATTAATATCAGTGCACACCAGCTTTCTTATTTGCTAAACAATGGTTTCGGTGAAAATTTCTTTCAATTTGTAAATAAATACCGTGTTCAGTATGCGAAAGAATTGCTGATGAATGATTCTTATAAAAAGTTATCCATTCTGGGAATCGCTTTTGAATCGGGTTTTAATTCTAAAACATCTTTCAACACTATTTTCAAAAAAATGACTTCCGAGACACCTTCCGAGTTTCGAAAAAAATTAATTGATTCATGAAAATCGGATCAATTAAATATATTCAAAAGTGCAAAGAAAATTATGCTAAATAGAAGTTTAGTATTATCTTTATATTAAATGAATTACCTCGCCCACTCTATTCTTTCATTTACCAACGGACAACTCGTTGGCAATATGATTGCGGATTTTATCAAAAATAATGAGCGGGAAAATTTTCCTTTAGATATTCAGGAAGGAATAAAATTGCATCGTGCAATCGACACTTTTACAGATTCTCATCCTGCCGTTTCGGAAGCAAAAAAGATATTCAGTCCTTTGGTAAGGCTTTATTCAGGAGCTTTTGTAGATGTTGCTTTCGATTATTTTGTGGCTCATCTTTATACTGAAAATGAATTAAAACTTCACTCTGCCAAAGCTTACAAAATCCTTTGGGAAAATGAAAAATGGCTTCCGGAAAATTATAAAAAAATGCTGGTAAGAATGGAACAGGACGATTGGCTTACCAATTACAGACAAGATCAGGGTATCAAATTCAGTATGCAAAACGTCTTGCACAAGGCAAAATATCTTGAAAAAGACCTGCCGGTTTTCGACATTTTTTTGAACAATAAAAAAAAGCTTCAGATTTGTTTCGACGAATTTTTTCCTGATATTTTTTCGGAATGTCAGAAGAATTTCAAACCTGATTAAATTCCTTACCAAAGAATCACAGATTCATTCACAAATATTTAATATAAATATACGATTATCATTGATTTTTTAATATTTTTGTGGCTACATCAAAGTTGTGGGATTTACAAACAGGTTAATACTAGTACTACTATTAATTTCGTGCATATTACAAACGAAAGCACAAAATTACACGCCTAAAAAAATAGATAGTATCATTAGTGGTACTTTCCAACTTGCCGATAGAAACAGAGCCTTGAAAATAGGTCTGGATACTTATAAAATCTCTGAAAACACAGATTATTATTTAGGCAAGGCAAAATCATTAAAAGTTATTATCAATTCTTATCTGGGACTGGGAGAACAGCAAAAAGGGTTGGAAGCTGCCGACAAACTTCTGGAATTAGCAAATAAAGAAAACGATTACTATCATTCTGTGCAGGCTCTGATAGCCAAAGCGCTTGCCTATTCTTATCTTGGTTTTTTTGACAAAGCTAATGAAACCAGCAAAAGCGCAGAAAACCTCTGTAAACAGGTTAAAGATAACTATGAGTATTACAGCTCTATGGGACAAATCTATGCCGGCAGATCAGAAATCATGAATTTGAAATATGAATCGCCGCAGAATACTATCAAAAACGACCTCAAAAGTGTCGAATTTTACAATAAAATAAAAGATCCTAAAAAAAGAAATGGCTGGCTGGCAATCCAATATTCCAGTGTTGGCTACACTTACATTGATCTCGATCAACACGATAAAGCGCTCTACTACAACAGAAAGGCCTATATCCTGTCAAAAGCAGAGAATGACTCTATTAACCAAGCTTTCGGATTATACGGAATTGGAAATACATACCTGGAAATGAACAAAATAGACAGCTCTATTTATTACTATAAACAAGCTCTTCCGATTTTTGAAAAAGCACAGGATATTTATCGGTTACAATATATTTATGATGATCTTTCAACTATATATGAAAAAATGGGAGATGACAAATTGTATGGCTATTATGCGAAAAAATCCAAAGAGCTCTACGATGTTATAAGAAAAAAAGAAAAAGCGGAAACAGACAATGTATCCCAGAATATTATCAATATTGAAAAAACAAGATGGTATGAAAGCTTATACTTTATTATTGCCGGAGTTGTTTTATTCTTTTTTGTGAAAATGTATTTTACAATAAAGTATTTCAAAAGATACCGCAGAGAAAAAAGAATAAGAGAAAATACCAAACATCATCTTTTGGAAAGAGAAAGAATTGTTAATCAGCTGGAATTAAAAGTGAACGATTCTTTTGCACAATTATTAGAACTTGCAAAAACAAATGACTCTTCTTTCCTCAGTCGTTTCAAGGAAATATATCCGAATTTTTACAGTAAGCTGAGTACTCAATATCCGGAAATGACAAGTGGACAATTAAAGTTTTGCGCGCTTTTGAAACTCAATTTTTCTACCAAAGAAATTGCACATTGCAGTCATATTTCTGTCCGGAGTGTCGAAATGAAGAAGAGCAGACTTAGAAAACAAATGAACATTCCTTCTGATGTAGACCTCAATAATTGGATGATGAATTTCTAAAAACCTTAAGTAAAATAAATAAACTATTTGAAAATCAATAAGTTAAATAAATGTAGTAGATTTGTAGGAGTAGAATTGTTGCAGATATTATGTTAAATAGCAAACTTTGCACCTGATTGAAAAACGGTACTATTACTAAAAAATTTATTGCTCAAAAAGCATTTGCGCTAAAGGTTCTAAAAACACAAAAGAACATACATCTATAAAGATTAATTCTTAATTTTTACAGATTATTATCAGCTGATTTTTTTCAAATCTTGTTAAAAATTCATATCAAATGGCTGATAAAAAATAAAGCTTTGGATCTTGACGATTCTAAGCTTTTCTTTTTATGAATATTAACGATGCTGGTCTATGAGAATTTTGTTTCCGTCCGGATCTGTGAATTCTATATAAGCCGGACCTTTTGTTTTTTCGTCTGCTTCTGTATTTAATTTTACTTGTTCGGACTTCAGTTTTTTCTGGATATCGCGGACGTCTGTAAATGGATTCACTTCTTTCGCATTCTCGTCCCAACCGGGATTGAAAGTCAAAATATTACCTTCAAACATCCCTTGGAAGATTCCAATGATTGTTGTTCCGTTTTTCATAATGAGATAATTACGTTTCATATCCCCACCCATTTGACTGAAACCAAGTTTCTCATAAAATCCTTTCGATTTTTGCAGATCTTTTACATTAAGGCTTATCGAAAATGCGCCAAGCGGAAGTTTTGTATCCTTATCTGTTTCTTGAGAAAAAGTACCAATTGAAACTGATAATAGTAACGCAAAGATTAATTTTTTCATATTTATAAATTTTAAAACCGATTCAAATATAAATTAAAACTGCTGATAAAGATAACGCTCCGGATATTTTAGCTTTTCGCTTTTCCGTTCTCCATTTATAATAATGTGAATGATATTCATTTGATCATCAAATAGATTATAAAGTAAACTGACTGCGGTTTCAACTTTTTTCGGGACAGAAAGAGACTCGGATTCCAGATAGATATTCACGCTTTCGTGATCTTCTTCGTAACCTACATAATTCACTTTAATAAATTGATTATCAGACTTTAATTTAATATATTCTGAAGTGTAATTTTCTAATTCCTTATTGATTTCAGATTTATATTTCGGGTCCAGAAAATGGACGGATTTCCCATATTTTTTGTTGAGCGCATTCTCCAGATCATCCATAAAAAACCTTCCTGTAATTTCAAAAGTTTTAGATTTTGAATTATAACTGAATTCTACTGAACCAACGTGATAAGGATGAACCCTGAAAGATAAAAGGCAAAAGATAAAAGAGCAAAGAATAAAGACTGTTAAGGACTTTTTCATCATTAAAAATAATTGAAATCAAAATTAATCATTATTTTCGTACGGTTTTCAGAAATTAAACGATGAAGGATTTTCTATTTTATTTGCAGCTGGGTTGGGATCACATTATTTCTTTGGATGCTTTGGATCATCAGCTTTTCATTCTGGCTTTGATTGCGGCTTATAGTTTCAAGGATTTTAAACGGTTACTGATTTTGGTTACGGCTTTCACGATTGGACATTGCATTACTTTAGCTTTATCGAGTTTTGATATCATCCGTGTGAAAAGCAACTGGGTAGAATTCCTAATTCCCTGCACAATTGTGATTACTGCTTTGGACAATATCCTGTTCAAAGGAAAACGTCCTTATCAGTTTTATTTTGCATTATTTTTTGGACTGATTCACGGGATGGGATTTGCAAATACTGCCAGAATGATGCTCGCTAAAGAACAAAGTATTACGATTCCGCTTCTGGGGTTTAACATCGGGTTGGAACTTGGACAGATTGCGATGGTTTTGGCTATATTAATCGTCTTTACGATCTTGTCGAAAATCACCAAACTGAATCAAAGAGAATGGCTCCTGATTACCTCATCTGCTGCCGGAGCTGTTGCTCTGCAAATGGCGCTGGAAAGAATACCTTTTTAATTGTAAAACATACAAAGTAAAAGTATTTTTGAAACACTGAATTGTTGCAGCCAGCTTGAGTGGAAATCCTTTTTGTTTTTTTGCTAAAAAATAAAAGATTGACTCCGTCGAACCACTTTGTTAGGTTTGGGAACGGAAGGCGGATTAAGCTGCCCAAATTATTACTAATATTTTATTTCAAAACGTTCCATCTTGGAATGATCGCCAGCAAACCTAATCCGATGTAAAGAAACAAAACAGTTACATCCGAATATAAGAATGTGCTGAGAAAATAGTTGTGCAATGCAAAATGTATCGCAACAAAAAGAGGGAAAAGAATAACGCCGACTTTTCTGTAAAGTAAAATCAAAACCCAGCTGGCAATTACCAAAACATCGACTCCAAAAGTGTAATAGAAAAAATTACCCGGAATGTTGATCTTCTGATGAAGGGAATATTCTGCATAATCTGTATTGATACTTAGCAAAAATACCAAGATAATTAATCCGAAAAAGAGGTAATAATCTTTGTTGCTTTTGAAACTTTTGTCTGCTGATTCCATCGTATAAAAATATAAAAAAAGAGCTTACGAATAAGCTCTTTCTATAGAAATTTCTATTAACTAACTATATACTAACTGCGTTTATAAGACGGTTCTTATCACTTATGTATTCCTCCATAGAGATCATACTTTCTGTTCTCATCACATCTTGGATGTCATCTATCTGATAGATAATTTTCTTTGCATCTTCTGTATTTTTTGCTTTCATTTTGCAGAAGATATTATATTTTCCCGATGTTACACTAGCTTCTACCACATTTGGAATAAGAGCCAATTGCTTCAATACTTCTTGTGTGTGATTTGATTTTGTAAGTAAGATACCGATGAATGCAGTGAAATTGTAATCCAACTTGCTGTAATCTATGCTAAGAGAAGATCCCAGGATGATTCCTGCGTCTTCCATTTTCTTTACTCTTACGTGGATAGTTCCTGCGGAAACGTCCATTTGTTTAGCAATTTCCGTAAAAGGCATTCTTGTGTTTTCTACTAAGAAATCAAGAATTTTTTTATCGATATCGTCTAATTGATAGTTCATTGTAATATTATTATTTATTTAAAATATATCTAATTTTTTTGCAAATTTAGAAAAAATTAAATTAACTAAAAACAAATATTAAAACATTAACAGCTTTTAACAAATCAAGAGATTTCTATGATAATTATCATTTTATAGGCTTGTTTTTTAAGGAATCTTCTTTATTACGCTCTACAGTCATCGAGTCTCTTTTTATTCTTTCACGGTTTTTAAAGATATATTTGAGAGAATTAAAACTTTTACTGTACACAACCCCAATACCATAACTCTGATTTAGTGCATTTGCAGTTCCTAATCCCAAGTTGGAGGGTTTGGAATATGCCCTCAGCAATCTGCTCCCGTTATTATTCCGGCTCCAGTCATATTCTATGGTTCCTTCTGCGGATAGGTAATTACTGTTGGTATTATCTACTCTTGTTACCGGAACTCCTAATCCCGTTTTCAGCTTTATCCTCGGAGATAAAGCGAGACTGACGCTGGTATTCGCACGATCACCGGTATTAGAATTAATATCTCCGCTGATATAATCCAAATTCACCTGAAATGCACTACTGATTGTATTAAGAACAGAACCTAACTGTTTGAATAACATATTATAGCCTGTATCCTGAGCTGTTTTGGAAAGATTAAACTGCAAACCATTTCCATTGGTAACATTGAAGCTGTTAAGCACCAGGACAGACCCGAATTGGATCGTTCTTTCATCTTTATTGGTCATTTTGGTGGCCAAAGTTTCTCTTACCTCGGAGGAGCTATCGGGAGCAGAAACACCAAATTCTATTTCAGGTTTTATAAGAGTATTTGTAATTTTGGTTGTCAGAACTACATTTACTGGCTGTGTGAGAGACATTCCGAGATATTCGCCGCCATTCGTCACTGGTCTTGTATAATTTGCAGTAATATCCAGATCCGGAGTCATTGGACTACCGCTCCATCGTATAATACTGTTTTTTGCAATTAGGAAAGTTCTGTCCAGGATTGCTTTTGAAACGAAAGTTCCGTTATCTACAGTATAAGTTCCGTTCATAAGGATATTTCCGCTTCTCTCCATTCTGAATTTCAAATGATTGGCATCACCTTTCACAGAGATGCTTCCTACTTCTTCCCCAACCAGAACGTTTACCAATGTTCCTTTGTCTATACTGATATCAAAATCGATAAGCATATTGGCACCAGATTTTTTCTTTTTTTCTACAGAAATACCACCTACATCATCACGTTTCAAAAATCTTAGAATTTTAAATTCATCTACATTGGCTGTAGAAGCACTATTAAATGTAAATGTGCTATTATTAAGAACTTTAAGCCCATCATTTGGTGTACTGATCTCCAATCCGGAAACCGGCCCGCTGACATAGACATCGCCCTGCCCGTAAACTCTTCCCCAGAAAAGATCATTTTCTTCCTGAGTGGAATTAAGAACGAGAAGGTTATCCGCCCGCATAATTAAGTTGATTCCCAAAGATGACAATGTTTCGAACTGGATAGAGCCCGAGATATTTCCTTTGGAATTTGATCGTCCGTCTTTGATTCCGATATTATTCAGTAAAGCCAAACCTCTGGAAAGATTAATGACCGTATCATCAAATGAATAATCTACACCAGTGAACATCAGCTTGAGGCCAAATCCTTTCAAAGCAATATCACCACTATAATCAATATCATTCATAGCTCCGGAAATTTTAAGATCGCCGGTTGCTTTTCCCCGGAAATTTCCGAAAATTTCTTTAACAAACTGTTGGGCAAATGCAAGATCAAACTCATTCATTTTTGCATTCACATCCAAAACAGGTGATGACGGATTATTATCAATAGTTCCCGTAACATCCAGCGTATTTTGACCTAAGAATTCTGACGACAAAGCTTTTATACTGACATCGAAGACATTTGGTTTTTCGCTTTTGGTAATATTAGCATCCAGATTCCCCATCGCTTTGCCATTCATAAAAATGTCATTCACGGTTAGATCAACCAAAGGCTCCAGATTGGTCCCGGATTTTTTTATTTGAATGGTTCCGTTAGCGGTTCCTTTGATATCCATTGGATTTTTACCCGTGTCAGCAAAGGCCAGTAATTTTGAGATATCCATATTTTTGACTTCAGCATCTGCTGTGAAATCTTTTGCAGATTTGAAATCAGCACTTTTAACAAGAAGTTCGCTTTCATCAGAATAAATCCGGAGATTTTGTATTAAAAAATCCTTTTCTTTTTTCCTGTAAGTAATGGAATGATCGAGTTCGGGACTAGTATCAACACTCCAGGCAATATTATTAAATTTGACTGTCGTTGGTTCAAAACGCAGCACATAATCACCAGATGAATTAGTAGTTTGGTTGATATTGACTGCATATTCTTTCATCTGTTTGGCAGTTTCATCTTCAAGACTTCCCAGTTTAAAAACTGTTGCGATATGAAGAATTTGAGAATTTTCATTGTTAGCGGTTAATTTCACATCCTGTAAAACATTTTTACCGTACTGAGCTCTTTTCACACTTGCAAGCAATTGCTGATTCAGATCGGCGGTGTTCACTCTTAAACTTAAACTATCAACTATTGCACTGTCACTTACCTTGTTAAGATCCGGCTGATAAGTCGCATCGGTTTCTGCCAGGAATTTTTCGGCCTCAGTAAGTTCTTTTTTGCTGGTCATCACATATTTGATATGAGCCGCATCAGCGTTCAGAATCAGATCGTTTGTATTTCCGTTGTAATTTCCGGCAACTTTGGCTCCGTTTTTCAATTCGAGATCAGGCACAAAGAAAGAAACAAGACCTTGTTTCACATCAAAATCAAAATCGAAACTCTGTCCGTTGTAAGTTTTCTTTGGCGGATTACCAACCAATATTTTATTGATGCTATTGGTAACCATATTTCCAATATCTTCCAGATTGAATCGACCGGAAATTCTCCCGGTAACCGCTCCGGGCGCATCCACAGAGACAATTCTGTTTCCATTTTCGAAGAATGCTTTCAGTTTGGAATCCGGAATATGAAGTTTTTGCTTAGTTGAGTTAAGTGTTAAACCTTTGATATCGGCATCAAGATTAAGGTCATTCAGATTCGTCATAGAAACTTTTCCACTGACTAATCCGCTTACAGAATTGGTATCGCCAGCCGTAATTCCGAAATATTTTAGATTAATATATTGAATATCTGCATTAAAATCTGCAAATAATCTTTTGGTAGAAAAATCTACAATTCCTTTGAAAGTTCCTTTGGCATTAGGATCATTTGCAACAACATTTCCTGTAAATCGTCTTTTATTAAGAACACCGTCGATAGCGATATTATTAAGGCTTTTACCCATCAGATCGATATGAGCAACATCGGATTTAGTTTTAACATACATTGTATTGACATCAAAACCTTCGCCTTGCACATTGAATTTTCCGGAAATCAATCCAACTTGTTTATTCTTGGTTAATGCAGTTACATTAAGATCTTTTACATCCACATAACCTTTATATTTAGGTCGTTTTGTACTGTAATCCACAAGATTAAAATCCTTCATTTTTGCCTGACCAATTCCCGTAACTACTTGTCCGGTTGCAAAGATCTGTTTTGGATTTACTTTTACAGAACCGTTATATTTCATTCTTCCGAAATCATCAGCAATATTCCCAAGCTTCGAAGCTATGAATTTCGGTAATGAAGCCTTTAAAGCTTTGTAAGTGAAATCGGCGGAAACAGCTTTACTTTCGATGAAAAATTTCTTATCGATTACACCATTTATTTTGAGATTCTTAGTGTTTAGGTTAACATCCTGAGAACGGATAAGAAAATTATTAAGAGTAAAATCATTCAACGGACCAGTCATCGTTCCGGAGATATTGATCGGTGTATAATTATCCCAATTCGTAACAAAATAACTGAGGTCATAACCGCTGATCTGGCTTCCAGGATTGATTTTCATATCCCAGCTCACTTTTTTTCCAAAATCTGCAAATCTGGTTTTTGGATCGAGATTCATTACAGCCTCACCTTGCAAAAGAGAATGATCTGTATTGATCGTCAGATTTCCAAACTTCATATGTTTTTTCGTGATCTCAAAATTGGTAGAAAATGTATCTACGATATGTTCTTTTCCGTACCGTTTTGTAATAAGACTAAAGTTTCTGATATCTGCAAAAACGTCTGCACCTTCTACTTTTAAAGAAGTCACATGCATATTGATATTTCTGGCGTCCAGCCATCTTCCGGCTTCTCCGGGACTATTTTCGTTTACGATAGTAGAAACACCGTTGATCAGATCGATCTTCATTTTCATTTTGAATTTCGGCTTTTTCGGATCACGCGGCTTTCCATCATTGAAGTTATCAACGTATCGGATAAAATTACTGATGCTGTCGCCTTTGTAAGTAATAACTCTGATGACAGGATCTACGATTGTCGCCCGATTGAATTTGATGTCTCTCGTATTCAAAGCCAAAGCAAACCAATCCGTACCCACGCGCAATTCCCTTGCTTTTACAAATTCATAGTTTTTATAATCTTTTAACGTCAATCCTTTGATCGTCACATCCCCGAAGAAATTAACCTCAATATCCTGAAGTGACATTCTCATTTTGAAGTCATTATTCAGCATTTTAATAGCTTCGTCTGCAATGTAACGTTTGGTAATTGGAAGATTTATGGCAATGAATATCAAGGCAACCAAAGCAATAACTCCGTAAGATAAGCTACTGAGAATTCTTAGAAAAAGTGGACGTTTTTTCTTGCTGACAGGCTTGTCAATATTTGGATCTTCGGTAGTTGTGTTTTTATTTTCTAAATTTGCCATCTATTATGAGTGCATCTATTATTCTAGGTATCGAGTCTTCTTGCGACGACACTTCTGCAGCTATCATCAGTGGGAGCAAAATCCTCTCCAATATTGCTGCCAATCAGGAAATCCATAACGAATATGGCGGTGTGGTTCCCGAGTTGGCGTCCAGAGCGCATCAGCAAAACATTATCCCTGTTGTGGAAAAAGCATTTTCCAAAGCAAATATACAACAAAATGATATTTGTGCGATTGGTTTTACGCGCGGTCCCGGACTTTTAGGATCTCTTTTGGTTGGAACCTCTTTTGCCAAGTCATTGGCGATGAGTCTGGATGTTCCATTGATAGAAGTAAATCATTTGCAGGCGCACATTCTGGCTCATTTTATTGATGATGCCAATCCTACTCCACCAACATTTCCATTTCTTTGTTTAACGGTTTCCGGTGGTCATACGATGATTGTTTTGGTAAAAGATTACTTCGAAATGGAGATCATCGGAAAAACTATAGACGACGCTGCGGGCGAAGCTTTTGATAAGATCGGAAAAATATTTGATCTTGATTATCCTGCAGGACCAATTATCGATAAACTGGCAAAAGAAGGAAATCCTGATGCTTTCCAGTTCAACAAGCCTAGAATGGAAAATTATGATTATTCATTCAGTGGGATCAAAACTTCGGTGTTGTATTTTATTCAGAAGGAAGTGCGGAAAAATCCGGATTTTATTAAGGAAAATCTGAATGATCTTTGTGCTTCTGTTCAAAAATCGATCATTGAAATATTGATGAACAAATTGGAGAAAGCTTCTGTTGATCTTAATATAAAAGATGTTGCGATTGCCGGTGGCGTTTCCGCAAACTCAGCTTTGAGAAAAGCGATGGAACTTAATCAGGAAAAACTTGGCTGGAATATCTTCATCCCGAAATTTGAATATACGACAGACAATGCTGCGATGATAGCCATCGTTGCAAAACTGAAATATGAGCGTGGTGAGTTTACGGATATCAGGACAACGGCGACGGCGAAGTATGATTTGTAATAATATCAGCTAAAAACTCTGCAATGAAAATAGTTAAACCTACATTTTTTATTTTCTTAGGAATTGTAATTATTACTTTAATAAAAACGTACTTCTTTTCCGAATGGACTTTTACAAATAGGTTATATTACAATTTATTTTGGGCAACACATTATTCATCATTTGTATTGTGCTTTTTTAGTTTATTAATAATATTTTTAAAGCAAACTCCTTCAAAAATTTTATGTGCCTCAACTGCGATTATAATTTCATGTTTTATTTTTGATATTCAATTTAATCCGATTGACACAAGTAAATATCCGATTGATAAGAAAGTTCTTGCTAAAAATGAAAATAAAAAAATTATTGTCAGAGAAATGAACAAAGGAAAATCAAATTCAATTATTAATGATACAGTCCAAGTAGAAGACATTTTCATTTTTCGGAAAATCTTATAAGAAATACCAAATAAATTCCCCTTATTTCTGTGTCAATAACTACAAAACATATTTAGAAAGTTTACAGAAATTAAAAATTAAAGCTACCGTTAAATAAAATCTATGAAAATATTACTAGAAGAAAAACAACTCGGAACACATTCCAAAAAGAATTCAAAATATTACTGGATTTTAGAAACAATTACTGGAAAGAATGAAAATCCGGAAGAATCCACAGATTTTGAACTGACGAGCTCTGAGACCGGTTATATGCAAAATATCAAAGAGGAAATTCTGGAAAAAATTAATTCTGAAAATGTTTTCAGTTTTCCTTACGAGCCAAAAGAAGGTGATTATTTGTCCATCAAAAACAATCTGAGAAAGCAGGAATATTTGAATTTAATTTTCATCAATAACAGTTGGAAAGAAGAAGTTTACATGTGTTCTTTAAGAGATTGCGATGGCGATATTTACACCACTTTGAAAACAGGAGTTGCGTTCATCAGTGAAAATGAAATCGTGTTTTAAAACCCTTTCTGTTTTCTTCATTTCGTTAAAACTTTGATTTACTTCTATACGTTGTTGTTTTGATCAGTTAAGTCGTCGTATTATTAAGTTGAGAAACCAATCTGTTTAGTTATAGTAATGTTTCACTTAGTCGGGTCGTTGTTTTATTTAGTAGAGACTTTGATTTATTTAGTTGAGTCGTTGTATCACTTAGTTGAGGAAAATTCATTGAATTTCTTATCACTAAATGAGTTAGAAACCACCTAAAGTCGCACTATTACAGTGTTTCTACTATTATTGAATTACAAAATTATTTATGCGCATTCAAACACAAAATCTTCGCTATCCCAACATTAACCATTGAATTTTAAACTTTAAAACTTATTTTTGTATCAAAATAAAAAGTTATGGCTTCAGGATTCTTCGCAATCTTAGATGATATTGGCGCTTTGATGGACGACATTGCGGTAACCAGCAAATTGGCAACAAAAAAAACGGCCGGAATCCTTGGTGATGACCTTGCCGTAAATGCAGAAAAAGCCACAGGTTTCCTTTCATCCCGTGAACTTCCCGTGCTTTGGGCAATCACCAAAGGATCCTTCATCAACAAGCTGATTATTCTTCCAATTGTATTTCTTCTTAATTATTTTTTCCCGGAAGCAATCAAAGTTATTTTGGTTCTCGGCGGAATATATCTGGCTTACGAAGGGATGGAGAAGATTGTAGAATTCCTTTTTCATCGGAACAAGACGAGTGAGGAAGTGATTGCGGAAAGCACCCTTGAAGAGGAAGAAGTCAACTCGGAAAAATCTAAAATCAGCTCTGCAGTCAAAACAGATTTTATCCTTTCGCTTGAGATCGTAATCATCGCTTTAGGAACCGTTATCGAAAAAGAACATCCGCTTCTGACACAGATCATTGTGGTTACTATTGTCGCATTCATTGCAACAGTCGGTGTTTACGGTATTGTAGCATTAATCGTAAGAATGGACGACGCCGGATTTTTCCTGATGAAAAAAGCCAACAACAAAGGTTTTTTCTCCAGTCTTGGACAGGTTCTGGTAAAAGCATTGCCAATTGTGATCAAAGTTCTTGGTGTTGTCGGAACTATAGCATTGATATTAGTTTCCGGCGGAATCTTCCTTCATAATATTGATTACATTCACCATTTGATTCCGGAAAACATCCCTTCTACGGTTGCAGAATTCGGATTGGGTGTTGTATTTGGATTGGCGGCAGTTTTGGTAATGACGATTGGAAAAAAGATATATAAATTGATAAAACCAACTAAGAAATAATAATTAAAACCACAAAAGAAATAGAAAAAATTATTAGAACTTTTGTGGTGAATATTTAAAATTTAATATAAAATGAAACTTTTCTTTGGACAGATTTTTCCCGAAATTTTAATTGATATTGATGAGCAGCAGCACATCGTAAAAGTCCTGAGAATGCGCGAAGGCGAAGAAATATATCTTACCGACGGAAAAGGAAATCTCGCCAAAGGAACATTAGTTTTCGAAGGGAAAAAAGTAACGCTCAATGTTTCCGAAGTCAAAGAAAATCTACCCGATTTCTCTCCAAAACTTCACATCGCAATTGCGCCAACGAAAAACATCGACCGCATCGAATTCTTTGTTGAAAAAGCTGTGGAAATGGGAATTTCTGAAATCAGTTTTATATTAACAGAGCAAACCGAACGGAAAAATATCAGCATCGAAAAACTAAGGAAACAAGCTATCGGAGCTTCCAAGCAAAGTTTAAGATCGCATTTTCCTAAAATTAATGATCTCCAAAAATTCTCTGAGTTTATGAAAACTCTTGATCCGGAAACTACTTTTGTAGCGCATTGTAACGAGGATTTGGAAAGAATTTCATTAAATCATATTCCGACACTTGACCTTTTCACATTCCTTATTGGTCCGGAAGGCGACTTTTCAGATAAGGAAATCCAGCTTTTAGCAGAAAAAGGAATCAAAGCAGTTTCACTTGGAAATCAAAGATTGAGAACAGAAACTGCAGGGATTTTTGTAGCGGCCTGGAATTACGATAAGATGTTCTGATTTTAGAATTTAAATTTATTAATTCCTTTCAAAAACTGAAAGGAATTTTTTTTACATTTATAGTAAAAACAATTCACAATGAAAGAACTATTTCTGAAGCGTTTTCTATATTATAAAACCTTAGGAGACAAAACTATTTCCCAGATTTCCGAGGAACAATTTTTCTGGCAATACAATGAAGAAAGTAATTCTATTGCTATTATTATAAAACACATTGCAGGAAATATGCTGTCACGCTGGACCAATTTCCTGACAGAAGACGGAGAAAAAGAATGGCGAAACAGAGATTTGGAATTTGAAAATACTTTCAAAACTAAAGATGAAGTATTAGAATATTGGGAAAAAGGCTGGACTTGTCTTTTCGCAGCTTTGGAGCAGGTTACCGATGATAATATCAATTCCACAATTTACATCCGGGGCGAAGCCCATTCTGTCTTAGACGCTGTTTTCAGACAATTATCACATTATCCTTATCACATTGGACAGATTGTTTATATCGGTAAAATGATAAAGAATAATAATTGGCAAACGCTTTCTATTGCTAAGAACAAATCATCAGAATTCAATAAAGAAATGCTTTCGAAATATTAATTGCCAATCTGAAACTATAATTAAGATCTTGCACAAAAAAATTGCCAATCCAAGCATTTGGGAACTCGAAACATTTTACAGAAAACGTGATATTATTATCATTGGTTCAGGATTTACCGGACTTTGGACAGCTATTTCCATCAAAGAGAAATTTCCTGAAAAATCAATTTTAATTATTGAAAGAAATTCTATTCCAACTGGCGCTTCGACAAGAAATGCCGGATTTGCCTGTTTTGGAAGTTTGACAGAAATCATTTCCGATTCCGAAAAAATGGGCTGGAAAAAAACGCTTGATTTAGTAAAAATGCGTTTCGAAGGTTTGCAGAAAATTCAACAGTATTTTTCTGCTGAAGAAATTGATTTTGATCTTTGTGGCGGCTATGAGATTTTGAATGATGAAAAAGCTTTAGATAGATTAGATGAAGTGAATCAGCATCTTTTTCCGATTACAAAAGTCAAAGAAACTTTCAGAATTACTAATGAAAAAATCAAAGAATTTGGATTGGGGAAATCAGAATTTTTGGTTGAAAATCTTTGTGAAGGAAGTCTGCATTCCGGAAAATTATTAAATAAACTTCTCGAAAAATGCCACGAACTGAAAGTTGAAATTCTCTGCGGAACTGAAGTCGAAACGGTTTTAGAAACTGAAAATGAAGTTGAAATTAAAATCGATGAAAACCTCATTATAAAATCTGACAAAGTGATATTTTGCACGAATGCTTTCAGTTCAAAATTTTTAAAATCCGAAGAAATAATTCCCGCTAGAGGACAAATTATCCTCACAGAACCGATTGAAAATCTGAAACTGAAAGGAACATTTCATTATGATGAAGGATTCTATTATTTCAGAAATTTGGGAAACAGGATTCTACTTGGCGGCGCAAGAAACAAGGACTTTGAAACAGAAAAAACCACCACTCTGGAAACGACAGAATTTCTTCAGAATCATCTGGAAAATTTTCTAAAAGAAGTTATTCTACCAAATCAGAATTTTAAAATAGAAATGTGCTGGTCCGGAATTATGGCAATGGGAAATGAGAAAACACCAATTGTAAAACAACTCTCCGAAAAACAATTCTGCGCTGTGAGACTTTCCGGAATGGGCGTTGCGCTGGCTCCTGAAATTGGGGAAATGGTTTGTGAATTAGTTTTTTAAAATTGATTCTCTCTTTGAAATTTTTCAAGAATTTGCTTTCCACTTTTTATCGAATTCACCGCCCAACGAATTTTTAATTGCAGTAATTTTTCGTCAGATAATTTATAATCAATATTTGACTTCAGGAGTTTTTGTTTGAGTTCGTACATACATATTGCAGCGGCGACAGAAACGTTAAAACTTTTTGTAAAACCAAACATTGGGATTGCTAAAGTCTCATCGGCAAAATCCAGAAGCTCATCCGTAGTTCCTTCCCATTCTGTTCCGAAGACTAAAGCTAATGGTTCTTCTATTTTGTAATCTGGTAACATTTTCGCATTATTTTCTGCGGAAACTGCTACTATTTTGTAACCTCGGTTTTTAATGTTTCGTAATGATTCTATCTTTCTCGGCATTTTCTCAACTTCTACCCAAGTGTCTGCGCCTTTGGTTACTTTAAGGTTTGGTTCAAAGAAATTCTCTTTTTCCATCGCTACTACTTTGTGAAATCCACAAGCTTCCACGCTTCTTACAATTGCAGCGGCGTTTCGAAATTGGTAAATATCTTCCATCACCGGTAATACAAAATCTGAACTTTCCTGAGAATAATGTTCGATTTTCTGAAGTCTTTCTTCGGTCAGGAACTGCTGGAGATATTCGTAAGTAGATTGTAAATTCATAATCGGTAAAAATAAAAAAGGCTTCGACTCTGCTCAGCCTGACATACAATTTGGCAAAAATAAAAAAAGCGGTAAAAATTACCGCTTTTAAAATTTATTTCTTTTTAGTTTGCTGTGCTTGTTGCTCTTGCGCTTTCTCCATCATCTCTCTCATTCTTTTCTGGAAACCACCTTCTTTCTTCGGTTCCTTTTGCTTGTTTGCCTGGATTTGTGCGTGGATCTTTTTCTCATCAAGGATGAAATATTTGATCACCAAAATAATCACGATATTAATGGCATTCGATACAAAATAATACCAAGACAGACCAGAAGCCGAACTATTCAAAAAGAATAGGAACGTGATCGGGAAGATGTACATCAACACTTTCATATTCGGCATTCCCTCTTGTTGCGGTTGCTGGATATTTCCGGAAGTCATTACGGTATAAATCAAAATAACAACCGTACAAGCCAAAGCGAAAATACTCAAATGCTCGCCCAAAAGCGGCACTTTGAATCCAAATTTGATCACATCATCATAAGCTGTTAAATCCGGGGCGAACCAGAAGCTTTTGCCTCTAAGATCTATCATATTCGGGAAGAAACGGAATAATGCGTAGAACAAAGGAATCTGAACCAATGCCGGTAAACATCCCGCCATCTGATTTACGCCGGCTTTCCTATAGACCGCCATTGTTTCCTGTTGTTTTTTCATAGGATCAGCATCCTTATATTTTGCATTCACCTCGTCTATTTCCGGACGGATTACTTTCATCATCGCACTTAATTTGTGCTGTTTGAACATTACCGGAGACAAGATGATCTTAATAATAATTGTCATCAAGAAAATAACCCAACCTGCAGCAATTCCCCAAGATGAAATCAAATTATACATCGGGATAAAAACGTATCTGTTCAATGATCCGATGAATGACCAACCCAACGGAAGAATCTCGTCAAAGTTTTTGTCGTAAGATTTAAGAAGATCGATATCCAAAGGCATAAAATACCAGGTAAAATCCTGATTCAACTCGTTTCCAGCCAAATTAACCTGACCGTCAAAGTTGAATTTTTTAAGATATTCGCCTTCCGGAATAGCTTCCTGATTTCCTTTAGATTTTGTGAATCCATTCTTAGCTTCGATTACGGCAGAGAAAAACTGCTGTTTCACACCGATCCAGTTAAGTGTTTCATCTGGCTCATCCATTTCTGAACGGGCATCGTAATCGTAATCTTTATAATTGTTGAAAGCATAAGAAAACTCGGTGTGAGTTTCTTCCTGCGACCTTCCTTTTTCCGCACCTTTTACTGTGTAATCCCAAACAAAATTAGCTTTGCCGTCGTTTACCAATGTTGCAAGGCCTTGTGTTTTCACTTGGAAATCAACCGTATATTTTGCTTTAAGAGTATAAACGAATTGAATAACTGCAGTTCCGATTTTAGAACTCAATGTTACAGAATTGCCTGCAACAGTTGGTGCAAAAACAAGGTCTTTTGTATTGAATATCTTACCTGCTTTATCTTTGAACTGGAAACCGTAGCTTGCATTGTTGTTACTGAAAAGATAAAGTGGTTTTCCGCCAAATGCCTGGAATTTATTCAGTTTTACAGAGCTTAACTGTCCGCCAACGCTGGAAAACTCAAGAGCTAATTCATCATTCTGAAGATTAACTTTCTGAACTGAAGCCGGCGTAACTGCCGTTGTATTCAGGTTTTCAGCAACCGGTTTTGCTTTGGTTGTCTGTTCTGTTTTTTTGGCATTAATAGCCAGTTGTTCCTGCTCGGCTTTTGCGTTTCGGTTTTGAAAATAAAACATAAAACCGATAAGAATCATAGAAAAAACTCCGAAGCTGATGAGCTGGCTTTTATCTAATCCGTTATTCTGTTGCATTATAGAATTGAGTTTAAAGTTTAAGGAATAATCACTGAAACATCTTCGACTAGCTCAGACAGACAGTTCACAAACCTATATCATTTTGGTCTGCAAAAATAGTGTTTATTTTTCAGATTCTGTTATAAAGACGATTAAGGAAAAGAATTACTTTTCATTAATAATACAAACATTTATTTGCCGATAATTACTTTTCTGTGTTCCGCACCCCATTCGGAAAGATTGTTGATGATGGTTTTTAATTTCAATCCATATTCTGTTAATTGGTACTGAACCGAAATCGGCTGTGTATCAAGGACTGTTCTTTCCAGAAGTTTATTCATTTCCAGATCTTTCAATTCTTTGCTCAGCATTCTGTTGGAAATGCCTTCTACATCATTCAGAATATCAGAAAATCTCCTTTTGTTGTAATAGCAGATTGATGAAATTATAGAAATTTTCCATTTTCCACTCAGCACATCCATTGCGTCGTGAACGGCCATTATTTCTTTTTTGTGTTCGTTTTTAAAATCTGTGCAGGTCATAAGTTACTTTGTTACTCAAATGTTACTGTTACTTTTAGTTACAAAGTTACTAAAATATATTTTCTTAATATACCTTTGTACCTCAATATTAAAATTTATCAAAATGAATTTCACAAACAAAAACGTAGTAATTACCGGCGGAAGTACCGGAATAGGTTTCGCAACCGCACAAGCATTCATAGATGCAGGAGCCAATGTATGGATCACAGGAAGAAGTGCAGAGAATCTGGAAAAAGCTTCTGCAAAAATCAACAGTCCGAAGTTAACAACTTTGGTTTCCGACACTTCAAATTTGGAAGGAATTTCGGTTTTGGAAAAAGCAGTTTCGGAAAGCGGGAATAAAGTAGATGTTCTTTTCCTGAACGCAGGAATTGCGGTATTCACACCAATAGAACAATCAACGGAAGAGGATTTCGATGCACAATTCAATACCAATGTGAAAGGACCGTATTTTACATTACAGAAATTACTGCCTTCTCTGCAAGATGGCGCTTCGGTAATATTCACTTCATCTACGGTAGCAACAGCTGCTAATTTAGGTTCAAGTATTTATTCTGCAACGAAAGGTGCGTTAAACAAAATTGCTCAAATCGCTTCAAACGAATTGGCTGACAGAAAAATCAGAGTAAATATCGTAAGTCCTGGCCCGATAAAAACAGAAGGTTTAGAGAAAGTGACAACAGATGAGATCAGAGATTATTTCACGACAGTAACAGCTTTGAAAAGATTAGGTGAACCAGGTGAAATTGCGAAAACTGTATTATTCTTAGCTTCAGATGATGCAAGTTTCATTAGCGGAACGGAATTACTCGTTGACGGTGGTTACACCACTTTTGCAAGGAAATAGGCTTTATTAAAATCACTATTTCAAATACAAAACAGCTGCGAATTCCGATTCACAGCTGTTTTTATTATAATAAGTCATTAATCATTGACTTATTTTATTTAAATTAGAATCTTAAACTTAAAAACTAACCATTAAAAGAACTCAATGAAAAACATTACTTTACTATTATTACTAATTAGCGGCTTTCTTTACTGTCAAAAAACACATCGTTTTTTTTATGAAGTCAATTTCAAAAGAGATGCTTTAGGAGCTTATCCTGCGAAGGATGTTGTGGTTTTGGAAATCAACAAAGACTCAAATATATTTCTAAGTAACGAATATCTTGTGACAGATTCCATTAACAACGTTCATAAAGACGATCAGAGTTTTGCCTATCCTAATTTCACTCAAGTGATTGAATATAAGAAAAGTGATGACAGCTTCGATTTTATTAATATTCTTTCTTCCAAATATTATCAGTTTAATACTAAAAAGAAAATCAACTGGACAATATCAAACGAAAAGAAGAAAATAGGAAATTTCAATGTGACGAAAGCTACTGCAGAATATGGCGGGAGAAATTGGACCGCCTGGTTCTCACCGGATATTCCCTTTCCGTACGGACCTTATGTTTTTTATGGTTTGCCAGGTTTGATTCTTGATATTGCTGATGATAAGGACAATTATCATTTTTCTTTCATTCAGAATAAAAGTTATGAGACAGAATTAAATTCCGAACATATCATTAAAGATTTATTTAGTGACTCAAAGATTAATATTAAGGAAAAAGACTGGGCAAAAGTTCAGATCAATTATTATAAAAATCCAATTGCAAATTATAAAAACGGAGAATCATATATGGTAAAAGATTCCGGAGAAAAATATACTCAGAACGATTACCGTGATTATGAAAAAGCACTTCAGAATCAAATCAAAAAATTGAATAATCCAATTGAAATCAGTGAAAAAATTGATTACAAATAATTAAAAAACAGCTGTGAAAAATTAATTCACAGCTGTTTTTATTTTTATTAAAAAAGTCTTACTTTCCTTTTACCGCAGCGCTGATAAACGCTTTGAACAAAGGATGCGGCGTTGCCACCGTACTTTTATATTCCGGGTGATACTGGACTCCAATATAAAACGGATGATCTTTCATTTCCAAAGTCTCAACCAATTCTGTTTCCGGATTAAAACCCGTTGGTACCAAACCTTTATCTTCAAAATCTTTTTTGTAATCACTATTGAACTCGTATCTGTGACGATGACGCTCTGAGATGGTTTTTGCTCCGTAGATCTCTGCTAATTTGGAACCAGCCTTCAGTGAGCATTTCCACGCACCCAGACGCATTGTTCCGCCTTTGTCCACTACATTTTTCTGCTCTTCCATTAGAGAAATCACAGGATCCGGTGTAGATGTATCGAATTCCATACTGTTGGCTTTGCTTAGTTCCAGAACATTTCTTGCGAACTCGATTGTCATAATCTGCATTCCGAGACAAATCCCCAATAATGGAATTTTGTTTTCTCTTGCATATCTGGCAGCTTGTATTTTACCTTCGATACCACGATCTCCAAAACCCGGTGCGATCAGGATTCCGTCAACATCTTTCAATAATTCTTTAGCACCTTCTATCTCGATATCGCCACTGTAAACCCATTTCACCTTCACTTCGGTTTCCATATCAGAACCTGCGTGGATAAAGGCTTCGGCAATCGATTTGTAAGAATCCTGAAGCGAAACATATTTTCCAACCAAAGCAATCTCTACGGTACGTTTCGGGTTTTTATATTTTTTGAGGAAGGTTTTCCAGTCTTTAAGATTAGGTTCTTTTCCAACTTGAAGATTCAATTCCTTCAAAACAACCTCATCAAAATTCTGTTTCTGAAGATACAATGGAACTTCGTAAATTGTATCCATATCGATACACTCGATCACATTTCCTAAACCTACGTTACAGAACTGAGCAAGCTTAGCTTTCTGTTCTTTCGGAATGGTGTGTTCTGTTCTGCAAACCAAAACATCAGCCTGGATTCCGCTTTCCATCAATTGACGTACGGAATGTTGAGAAGGTTTGGTTTTCAACTCGCCACTTGAAGCCAGATAAGGCAATAAGGTCAAATGGATCACCATAGAATTATTTTTACCAAGTTCCCACTGCAGTTGTCTTACGCTTTCTATATAAGGAAGAGACTCGATATCACCAACGGTTCCGCCGATCTCTGTAATAATGATGTCATAATCCTTTTTGGAAAGCATCTTGATTCTGCGTTTGATCTCGTTGGTAATGTGAGGAATGACCTGAACGGTTTTCCCTAAGAAATCACCTTTACGTTCTTTCTCGATAACGGTTTGGTAGATCTTACCAGTTGTAACGTTGTTGTTTTGGGAAGTCGGGCTGTCAAGGAATCTTTCGTAATGTCCAAGGTCAAGATCTGTTTCTGCGCCGTCTTCGGTCACATAACACTCGCCGTGTTCATAAGGATTAAGGGTTCCCGGATCGATATTGATATAAGGGTCAAGTTTTTGGATAGTCACTTTAAAACCTCTCGATTTTAATAAAAGTCCCAAAGAAGCGGAGACTATTCCTTTACCCAGTGACGATGTCACACCTCCTGTCACAAAGATGTATTTCGTTTCTTTTTTACTCATTAGATTAGGTTTGTGCAAAGTTAAAGCATCTGGAGTTAACCTGCAATTTTAGACCAAGATTAATGTAATGACATTATAAGATCGAACAGTATCAATCTTTAGTATCAGGCATAACGGGATGTTAGTATCGAGGTTTATTAACAATTAATATCGGAGCTTACTAAACCTTAGTATCGAGACTTACTAAGACTTAGTACGCTCCGGTACTAAAATCTATTTCCAGATAAGGAATGAGACTCCTGCAAGGTATGCGTGGATTTTACAGGCCGCTCCTACGGAGCTCATCTTGTGCGTTTTGATCCTTTTCTATTAACAGGCCGCTGCTCTGCAGCTTATCAGAAATAATAAATATTCTTGTTGCCAGCCAAAACTGAAGATAAGATAGAAGGTTGGTGCGGAATCTTTCTTAAATAAAAAACCCGCACCAATACTGATGCGGGTTTAATTAAATAATTACAAAGACAATTACTATTCTTTGATGAATTTGAAGGACTTGATCAAGCCATCGATGTTGGCTATAATGATGTAAGTACCTTTTGTCAGATTGGACAATTCAATTTTATTATCTGACAGTTTCTCTACAGCTTTCACTTTCTGACCTGCAACATTGTAAACTTCTACTTTAGAGATATCTTTTGCTCCTGTGAAGTTAAGAACATTCTTAACAGGATTTGGATAGATAGAGATATTAGCTCTATTGATATCAGAGGTAGCTAATGATTCTTTCACATCCAACAGGTAATCCTCCGACTGGCCGAAGAAATAATCTGTATTATCACAGGCATTTGTCATAGAAACATCCCAGTTCAGGATCACTCTCATTCTGGTTTTTCCTACAGTTGCTCCAGCAGGTACAGCAATATTACCAGTAATCTGAAGACCATCTGTTCCATCTGAGGTCATTGCTCCAACTTCATAAACTTCGCCTGCATCTGCAAAACTTCCGTTTTGATTCCAATCTACGAAAACAGTTGCATAATCGTATCCGAAATTGGTATTAGCTTCCAATACAACAGGATACTGACTACCTTGGTAAACTTGTCCTACCTGATCCAGATAATATTCATTCGGTGTTGTAGAATAATGATCAGAAGTGTTATCTATCCCTGCAAACTGAACTTTGGTGATAGAATCTACACCCCATTGTGATGGTGTCGAGCAATAGATATCATTTACTTTAACCTGGAAAGAACATACGTAAACCACTTTTCCGTTTGCATCTACAAGATTATGGACAACATTTGTAGTTCCGATCGGGAACTGAGAACCTGACTCAAGTCCTGAAACCAAAACGGTTGTCAAGCCTGTAGCAGATGAAGATCCGCAAACTATTGGCAAGGTATAGTTAATAACTGCTGAAGTATCGTTAACTGTTGCAATAGTAGCTTCTATATTTTCCGGACAAGTGATTGCACAATCATTCGTTCCAAGTAAAAGATTATTAAGATTCACAATCCAGCCACCAGCAAAAAATGGCGGAACAGTATTATCAAAGCCGCAAACGAAATTCCCATTAGGAGAGATATTCATCCCTGTTCCTAATTTTTCGTCGAATGTTGTAAGAGTAATTCCATTTCTGGTCAAAACATCCTTTAAGAAAATAGGACCAGATCCCAATGAAGGATGATAAATAATCACTTCTCTGTTACCCGCATCTCCAGCATAACCTAATGCAATGCCATTTTCTGAAACAGAAGTAAATACTGCTCTGTCAAAACCTGCAGGCGGATTGAAAGATTTATAAACCCCTGTTGTAATATTATAAATAAAAGGCTTAGCTCCTTTATATCCAACAATTACACCTGAATTATTAATATCTGCAGCCTCACCAAATTCAAGGTTGCCCATATCGATATAATGAATCGTTCCATTGGCTTCGAAATATGCCGGAAGCCACATAGTTCCGGTTGTTACTAGGTCTTCTCTGTCTACAAATCCAGCTACGATTCCGTTGCTGTTTACTGCTTCTCCTCTACCGTTTACATAATTATTATCACCAGAAAGTTTTGTAAGTGTATTCGTTTCGGTATTATAAAGGAAAGGCCAGCTCGTAAATCCTGTTGCGCCAATCTGTCCTGTTACATATTTACTATTTTGTGAAATATCATTAGCACCGGCGAATGAACTACTGCTGGGAGTCTCGCCATCAAAATATCCTATAGAAGTCCATGTTCCGTTTTTTCTGTAAGCCGCCATAGCAATGCTTTCTTCCTCGGAGACTACAAGCGTGGTTGATCCTGCAACATCGCCGGCATTGTTGATACGGTTTGTTGCCTGTCCGCCTTCGGTTTGCGTAGTCGTGTTTGTCGTGTAATCATAATACGCACCGGAATGTACGGCAAATCCACTATCATTGATATCGTACAGGCGGGCACCCATCTCATCTATTAACCTGAACTCCATTTGCTGTGCACTAACTCCGGACATCGTGATGCCCAATAAAAGTAGATAGACTTTTTTCATAATTTTAAAAAATAAATTAGATTGTGAAATATTGTTGAAACTTACTTCCACAATTTTATGTCAAAATAATATCGTTTCCTAACTTTTATCTTTTCGAATTCGTGAATTTAGAAAGTATTAAAGTTTTAAGCCGTTAAAAATCAAATATTTAAAAATAAGGTTAAATTGATTCCATATTTACAATGCAGGTATTAAAAATCGTGTATTTCACAAATAAAAAGCTATTTTTGTGGTATGCGACGATTGCTTTTTCTATGGTTTATTCTTTTTTCCGGCGTCATTTTGACCTCGGCACAAAGCAACCCAGAAACTTTGCAGCTTCTTGACAAAGCTTACAAAAGCCTTTATGAAAATCCTGATAACGCTTTCCAGATTCTTCAAAACATCGATGAGAGTAAAGAATCAGAACTTATCAAACAACGCGTCAAAATCTTATTATCCAGAGCTTATAATTTCAAAGGCGATTACGCTAAATCCATAGAGCAATCCATTAATAAAAATCTGAGCGGAAACAGAAATGATAACGCTTCCATATATGCAGATTATGCACTGGCACAGCAATATCAATCACTTCGACTATATAAACAATCCATCAGAATCTCTCAGAATCTGGTTGACAAAGCTTCGAAGATAAAATCCCAGCGTTATCCGGAAAATCTTTTGGCTTACATTTATCAGTTGAATGCATCCAATCTGATGGTTCAGAAAAAATGGAAAGAAGCAGAAGAAAATTTGAAGCAAAGCAATGCTTTACTAAAAGGCACTGACGAAGATTTTATCATTTCAATAGAAAATCAGATTTATGAGACCTTTCTTTATATTTCTCAAAATCAAATTAATAAAGCTAAAAAAGCCGCCAATGAAATTCAGATAAAACTAAGGAAAACGCCTCAATATATTTTCTTGAGAGCTTTCAATCTTGATAATCTCGGAAGGATTAATTTTCTAAAAAAAGATTACGAAAAGTCTGCGGAGAATCTGAATCAAGGATTGGAATTGATTCAAAATAAATCTTACGACGCTCTGAAAAACAGAATCTATGATGATTTATCTAAGAATTACCTGGCGTTGAAGAATGAGGAACTTTATCAAAAATACTATTCAATTTATAAAGAACAAACCGACAAACTCGACAAAAATAAAAAAGAAGCCATCCGGAATCTCGTAAAACTGAATGACCAATATGAGAACCAGCGCATTGAAGATTCTCACAAGAGTTTCTATACGAACATTCTGACTATCTCAATCATTTGTCTGATTGTAATTTTAGCAGTCATTTTCATCAGTATTTCCGAAAAAAGAAAGACAAAATCTATCCAGAAACAAATTGACTTCTATACGAAGCAGCAAGATTTCGTCAAGAAAATTGAAGAGAAAGAAGTTGTAAAAGCAGAAAAAACCGAGACTGAAATCTCTAAAAAACCACTCGTCATCTCAAAGGAAAAAGAAGCTGATATTTTGGCAAGATTAGAAGAATTCGAGAAATCTGAAAACTTCCTAAGCAAAGAGATGTCGCTCGCCGTACTCGCCGGACAACTGGAAACGAACACCAAATATCTTTCGGAAGTCATTAATAAATACAAAGAAAAAAACTACAATAATTACATTAATGAATTAAGAATCAACTACATCGCTTATCTTCTGAAAACCGATCCGGCTTATCTTAATTATAAGGTGAGTTATCTGGCAGAGAGAGCAGGATTCTCGTCGCACAGTGCGTTTACGACCGTTTTTAAATCCGTAACGGGCATTTCACCAAACACTTACATTCAGCAATTGACACAGAATCAAAAATGAAACGCTTCCTTTTCATATTAATCTTATTCTCATTTACCGGAATTTTCAAATCCCAGTACAACGAAGAATTGTACAAAAAAGCGTTCTCCTACGTTTACGAAAATCCGGACAATGCATTGATTTTAGTTCAGAAAATGCTTAAAAACGAAAAAGATATAGATAACACCATAAAGCTTTATCAGTTACTTTCCAGCGTTTATATGGCCAAAAGAGACTTCGACAAATCTTTGGATTGTGTCCTGAAAATGAAAGAATTAAGCAAATCCATTTCCAATCCGGAGCAAAAAATAAAAATCCTGAATTCAATCGCATTGCAGTACCAGAATATGGGACTTTACAGCAAAACAATGGAATCACTGGACGAATATTACAAACTTTGCCAGACTTTGCCGGATGGAAAATTCAAAACCTTGTATCTCGGACTCAATTCTGCCGTACGAGGTTTAGTTTATAAAAATCAGGATAATAATGAATTAGCTTTGGAAAAATTTTTCACGGCTTTGGATTATATCAAAAAAGTCGGCAATTTCGAAAATTCTATCGCCAACAGTAGCGTTATTCTTTATAATGTAGGCTACTGTTATTTCTATCTCAAAAAATACAACGAAGCTGAAAAATATTTCAGACAATCTGCCGATGTTGCAAAATCTGCTCACGCCGAAAGTCTGGAAGCTTTTGCTTACAAAGGTTTATCGGAAAATTTCACAGTCTTAGGCAAACATCAGGAAGCAATTGAGCTTTTGAAAAAATCTGTCAATCTGTCCAAAAAAGTCGGCGACCTTGTCCTGAGTGAAGGAATTTACAAAGGTTTTTCGGACAATTATCTCGCACTTCAAGATTGGAACAATTATGAAGTGTACAACAAACTGTACATCGAGACCAAATTTGCAAGGGAACAAAGCGAACTCGCATCTCTCAACAAAACCATCGATGTTCTGAATCAGGAAAACAACAAAAAAATCGAGGAACAGAAAGGCAGACTGAGGATTATTAGTTTCATCATTATCGCCATTTCTTCCGCCGTATTTATTTGGTTTTTTCTTAATTTTATCAGACATAAAAGACAGAACAAATTATTAATTGAAAAACTCAATCAAATCAACAAAATCACTAATTAAGAAATGAAGAATATTTTCGACCAAAACGATACAAGCCATTTCATCAAGAGAATCAATGCGCTTACGGAAGATTCTTTTCCAAAATGGGGCGTAATGTCTGTGGACAAAATGCTGGCACATTGTAACATCACTTACGAACTCATCTACGAATCTGAAAAGCATAAAAAACCAGGTCTCATTACAAAATGGATTCTGAAACGCTTCGTCAAATCAAAAGTCGTAAGCGAAACACCTTATCAGCACAACTCTCCCACTGCGGCTATGTTCGTTATCACAGACAACAAAAGTTTCGAGGACGAGAGAAAACGCATCATCGGATTCATCCAGAAAACCCAGCAATTGGGTGCAGACGCGTTCGAAGGGAAAGAAAGTTTCAACTTCGGAAAACTCACTTCTACAGAATGGAATAATATGATGTCAAAACACCTCGACCACCATTTGCAGCAATTTGGCGTTTAGAAATATTTGGGCAGCTTTTCCGCCTTCCACTCCCGCTATTTTTTGCCTTTGCTATTCCAGCTACAAAAAAATGAGCTCCGTTCAAGTCGGGCTGCGAGTGATTCGCCGTTCCAATCAAAATCAAATCATCACATATGAAAAAACTTGTCTTTGTTCTAGTACTAATTTTTGGCTTCACATTTTTCAACGCTCAGAACATTGAGAAAGAACTCAAAAACAACAGTGAACTTTTCACCGGAAAAATCGACAATTCTGCCGCTCTGAAAGTTCTTTTCGAAACCGTTTCTTCCGAAAATCCGAAATCAGGAATTTACAAAGTCACCGGATATTCTGACGTTGAAGGAACAAAAGCCGACTTCGAAGGCACAATCACTTTCAATCCTACAAAAAGTAAAAACTCAAAAGACAGAGTTAAGATTTACGATTTGAAACTTTCGGAAAAAGGAACAGGAAAACACAACGGCGTTTTCACAGGAGAACTGACTGCCAAAAAATCATCAGAAAAAAACCAATTGAAATTCGAAGGAACCTGGGCGAATTATGGCAATACTTTGAAATTCCCTTTCTATTTCAATAATTAAAACAGACACTTCGACTAGCTCAGTGTGACATTTCTGATCCTAACCGTTGTCAGGCTGAGGCTCTCGAAGCCATTTATAATAAAAAATTTAAAAATGAAACTTTTCACACCTGTAAAATTCAGAAACATAGAACTGAAAAACCGAATCGTAATGTCGCCAATGTGTATGTATTCTGCGAAAGACGGCGTTGCCAATGATTTTCATTTCGTTCATTACGGAAGTCGTGCGCAAGGCGGCGTTGGATTACTCATCACAGAAGCAACTGCAGTAGAACCTCGCGGAAGAATTACCAACAAATGTCTCGGAATCTGGAATGACGAGCAAGCTTTGGCTTTGAAAAAAATCGTAAATTTCGTTCACGAAAATTCTGATAGTAAAATAGGAATTCAGTTAGCTCACGCTGGGAGAAAAGGTTCTATCTCAACAGAAACCAATCGTCAATTGGATTTGAAAGAAGGTTGGGAAACCATTGCGCCGAGTCCGATTCCTTTCCATCATTCCGAAAGAATTCCGCACGAATTGACTGTGGAAGAAATAAAAGAATTAGTCGAAGATTTCGGAAAAGCAGCGAAAAGAGCAGTTGACGCTGGTTTTGATGTTATAGAAATTCACGGTGCACACGGCTATCTGATTCACCAATTCCTGTCTCCACTTTCCAACACAAGAACAGACGAATATGGTGGAAATCCTGAAAACCGGGCAAGATTTTTAATGGAAATTGTAGACGCTGTGAATGCTGAAATCACAGAAGACATTGCACTTTTCGTAAGAATCTCCGGAACAGAATATGCCGAAAATGGTTGGGACGTAAACGACAGCGCAGACCTTGCAAAAGTTTTGAAAACCAAAAACGTAGATTTGATAGACGTTTCCAGTGGTGGAAATATCAATGGCGTGACAATTCCTTTGAAACCAGGTTATCAAGTTCCGTTGGCGGAAGATGTAAAGAAAATTGCAGAAATAGATACAGCGGCGGTTGGACTTATCACAACAGCAGAACAGGCCGAAGAAATTCTGGAAAGCGGACAGGCAGATTTGATTTTCCTTGCGAGAGAGATCCTTAGAAATCCATATTTTGCTGTTCAGGCGGCTTGGGAAAATGGTGAAGATAATTTTTATCCGCACCAGTATTTGAGAGCGAAACCTTCGAAGTAAATTAATAAAAAAAGCCGTTCTCCGAAAAAGAACGGCTATTTAATGAAAAACAAATTTCATTATAGAACTGCTAAACTATGGATTATTATAATTAATAAAAAATATTTTACAAATTATTTTTTATTATTTCAATAAATATTTGATTACAATCATAAAATTCACAATCATATTAAATTACAGTTGTGAATTTACTATCAATACTTCCCTTTTTGGGAATTTTTGTGTTTTTCATAGAAATATTCAGCGTTGTCACATAATGTCACGGTTAGTTTGCAACAATTCGATTCTCCATTGTATAAATTCACTCCACAAAAAAATTTATACATGGAAAAGTATCTACTATCGAAAATTGTAACGAAAGGAACTTTATTAGTTTCAAGTCTCTGTTTGTCATTTGTATCAGGGCAATATCAATCAAAAAAAATATCAGCTTCTACCAGAGAAAGCCGTGCAGAGTTCGGAACTTCTGTTGCCATTAATAATCAATTTGTCGCTGTTGGAGCTTCCAGAGAAGAAGTTGCAAAAGGTGCGGTTTATATTTATCAAAAAAATGGAAACAATTGGAACTTTAATCAAAAAATAACTGCTCCGGACGGTGTAGAAATGGCAGAATTTGGGGGAAGTCTGAAATTTGGAACTGATTTTCTCCTTGCCTCCGCCGGAAGAGCTGACATTGGCAATACAATCAGAGCCGGAGCTTTATACATTTATGATTTGGATTCTAATAATCAATGGAATTTCACAAAGAAATTAGTCGCTTCGGATTATGATAACGATGCTTTGCTAGCTGTCAATCCGACTTCCCTTGCTGTTGACGGAAACACAATTGTCGCAGGCGCTCCTGGATTCAGCAGTTGGAATGGCGCAGTTTATATTTTTGAAAAAAACGGTAACAATTGGGCAGAAACACAGAAAATCGTTTCGCCGGAAAGCGTGGATTTTGGAAATTTCGGGATTGGTGTTAGTCTTTATGGTGATTATCTGGTGATTGGAGCAAGTGGCGCCAACAACAGTTCGGGTAAAATTTATATTTATAAAAAAAATATTTCCGGAGAATGGATTTTATACCAAAGTTTGACTTCATCGGACAATTTTGAGAACTCTTATTTTGGCAATTCGGTCAGTATCTATGGTAATGAATTAGTCGTTGGCGCCTACACAGAAACAAATACCGGAAATCCGGCGATGGCTTATATTTTTAAATTAAATGATAATGGAATCTGGGAAGAAACACAGAAAATTCCGAGTTATGAATCGTCCGAGCACACTTATTTCGCTTGGATGTGCGAATTGAAAAATGACAAGCTTATAATCAGCGCACCGCATCTTTATGGGACAGACGAAGGAAGAACTTTGCTTTACAAAAAGAACAGCCAGAACAGTTGGGAACTGGACCAGGAACTGAAACCAGAAGCTGATGTTACCGAAGATTTTTATGGCTGGAGCCTTGCTATGAACGATAATGAAATCATTGTGGGTTCATCAAGAGATAATTTTGACAGCAATGAAGAAAATGAACTAAATGATGCAGGCTCAGCTTATATTTTCACCTCATCAAATCTTGCCACCAATGAGAATGATTTTTCTAAGAATGTCGTGAAAATCTATCCAAATCCGGCTAAAGATTTCATCAATATTGCAAGTAAAAAAGAAATCAATTTGATTGAAATTTTGGACCAATCAGGAAAAATAATTGCTGAATCCAAAGAATTAAAAATCAATGTCTCTCATCTTTCAAAAGGCGTTTATATTTTGAAAATAAAGTTCTCAAACGGAAGTTCCTCAATTCAAAAAATGATTAAACAATAATATTTTAAACTCTCGCAGATTATTAGATCTTACTGATTCAATAAATTTTGTATTAAATTAAATAAGTAAGATCTGCGAGAAATATAATAAAACTAAATTCACCGAATTAAATCAATTCTTAGAATCTCATCTTTTTGCTTTTACGATTAATTATATCTATATTTCGTTATCGATTTGACTAGAAGATGAAATTATTTCTGAAAATAATCCCAATAATTGTACTTTTTATTCTGCCTTCCACAATATCAGGGCAGTCCGAAAAAGAATGCGAAGTCATCATCGATTCTGCCATTCAGAAGATGTTCCGAAAAGAACATACTAAATCTCTGGAAATGCTGATTCGGGTAAAAACGGTTGCCGAGCAGAAGAAATGGGCAAAGCAAAACTTCCGCGCAACCAATAACATCGGACTTAATTATTACCTGATGACCGACTTTGGCGAAGCTTTAAAATTCTATCTGGAAGCTTACGACATCGCAACGAATATGCCCGACAGGAAGCACGTGATGACCGTTGTGAACAATATTGCAATTCTTTATTTCCAGGAAAAGAACAACAAAAAAGCCTATGAATATTTCCTGAAAGCCTATCAAACTGCAAAAGAAAATAACAGGAATGACAAAGCCGGCGCTTATGCGGTAAACCTCGGTTTGGTTTTGAATAAATTGAATCAAATCAATGAAGCTTATAAATACATTCAGGAAGCTGAAATCTTGACCAAAGACGATCCGAAAGTCAATATAATGTACAAAATGGCTTTGGCAGAAAACCTTTATCTGAAGAAGAAATATAAAGAATCCGAAGCTATTATTGACAATCTGATTCTTCAGCTTCAATCGCCTGATGAAAATGAAAATCTTGTTTTTATTCTCCTGATAAAAGCTCAAATCAACGAGAAAAAAGGCGATTATGTTCAGGCAAAATCTTTGGCTTTGCAGGCGAGAAAACTCTCTCCGAACATTAATACTAGAGAAGAAGTTTACAATTATCTTTCTAAAATCAATGCAGAAACCAAAAATTATGATGAATCTTTGAAATATAAAGATTCTGTGATTATTGCGAATGATTCTATTTCCAAAGTCAATAATTCGTCGCTGTTCAACAATGGGAAAATCAAGTTCGAGATGCAGAATTACCAGTTCGAACTCAAAGAAAGTCAGCAACGTCTGAAAGATGAAAGAAAAATCTTCTACATCATTATTGCTTCTGCCGTTATCATCATTTTGTTGGTTCTACTTTTCCTTTATAATAACTCGATAAAATACAAACAGCAGAAAAAAATCACGCAGCTGGAATTTGAGAAAAAACAAAGTGACAACCTGATTTTAACTCAACAATTGAAAGAACAGGAAACATTTTCTTTACTTGAAAAAGAACGTCTTAAAAACGAAATAGAACAGCAAAACCGGCAACTGACTTCGCAAGCTCTGACAATCTCCAGCAGAAACGAAGTGGTTGAAGAAATCATTGAAGCGATTATCAATCAACCAGAGATTTCCAATAATTCGAATTTGGTAAAATCGATTAAAGATTTAAAGATTCAACTTAAGAATAATAATCAGTGGGACAGTTTTTTTAAACATTTTGAAGGGGTTAATCAGAATTTCATCACAACTTTAAAAGAAAGACATCCGGATTTGAGTTCTTCCGAAATCAGATTCATCTGTTATGTTTATATGAATCTGAGTCATAAAGAAATTGCATCGATTCTCAACATCAGTCCGGAATCCTGCAGAAAAAGAAAGGAAAGAATCAGCAAAAAACTGAATCTCCCGGAAAAAATAAATCTATTCGATTATATATCAACGATTTAAAACAAAACCCTGTCACGAATAAAAACAATTAGTGTCACAATATGTCACGCAATAATTGATATGAATCTTTCTCTTTTTCATCAATTTTACACAAATAAATTTTTGAATATGAAGAAAATATTGACTCTATTTTTACTGGCTATCTGTTTCAGTTTCACTACAAAACTGACCGCACAGATTTCATTTTTAACTTCGCCGGATTACGGGCAGGTTTTTGATGTGACTTACGACCCAGTCAAGCCCGATGTTTTGTATGCGAATACGGTAACCAATCACATCGTGAAAAGTTCTGACAATGGAAAGAATTGGGAAGTTCTGTATTCTTTTCCGCTGGACCTTAGTTTTGCAACCATCAAAGATTTGAGATGGACTGCGGACCAGAAATATTTAAGCTTTATCGTGACTGCGGAAGGTACGGCTTACAATCAGGTTATCATCATTAACCCGGCTAATGGAAATATCATCAAAAAAATCGATTCTCCAAATGGAAATATGCCAGGCAATTTGATAATGTCTTATTCCATTACCGGAAATGATTATGAGAATATCCTTTTGCACACGACTTATATGTTCAACTTCGGGCTTATAACTGATATCTTTTACAGCAAAAATGGCGGAGACAGCTGGCAAAAAGTTTATGCAAGTCCTAATAACGAAGGGGTTAATGTAAACAACGTTGCGATACATCCAAGCAATTCTAATAAATTATTCCTGGCCAGAGGTTTTTCTGCCGGAACAAAATACGGTGGCTTATTTGTGTCCGAAGATTCCGGAAACACTTGGACTGAGAAACTCGCAGGAACCAATTATTCAGCGATTACATTTGACCCGACTGATTCTCAAAAAGTTTTTTTAGGAACATTCTATCTTGCAGAAAATCAGGTTGAGAATCTTTATAAATCTACCGATGGTGGCGACAATTGGAGTATAGTCCCAATCACCTGGACCGAACTTTCCACAAATAGCATTCAGAAAATTGTCATCAATCCAAAAAACTCCAATGAGGTGATGGTTTTGGAAGAAAATGAAATTGTTATTTCAAAAGATGGAGGAAACAACTGGACAAACTACGTCTACCCTGCTAACGATTTGGAAAATAAATATTATTACGGACTGAACGCAACTTATAATCCATCGAACAGCAATGAAATGATAATCAGTTCCAATTATTACCCTTTTCATTCTTTGGATGGCGGCATCACTTTATCAAGATTCAAAAATCCATTTGCCAACAATACCGATAAAGTCAGCTTTCACAACAGCACAGAAAAACATTTGTACTACGGACTGAGAAGAGGCTTTATTCATCATAATTTCCAAAACGGAGAAGAAACGCCTATCAATCTTCAGGCAATCAACTTCTTCCCAAATTTTACTAATAATGGACTTTTTGCTGACCCATTGGTTGCAGGAAGAGTTTATGTAAGTACCAGCGGTTTTATGGGTTCTACTTTTGCGGTCAGTGCAAATCACGGCGCAAATTACTCAACAGGATATAGTGACTACGGATTGAATATTATGAAAATCGCTACATCAAAATCAAACACCAATCATTCCTGGGTAGCTTTCAGCGAGACAGTGAGAAAATTTGATTTCACCAATATGAGCGGAATTACAAGTGAAGAAGTGATACTTCCTGATTTCGGTGTTGTTTTCGGAATCAGCATTGATGAAAACAATGAAAATGATGTTCTTCTTTCCCAAAATAATGAGGTTTATAAAACAACCGACGGCGGACAAAACTGGACACCTTCAGAAAGTGGATTGGAAGTTTTGGAAAAAGATGCAGATTATATTTACGACATTACAAAAAATCCTTTTAATAAAGACCAGTCGCTTTTGTCCACAACTCAGGGTATTTTTATTTCCAATGATGCGGGTGTAAAATGGACCCAAATCTACAGTGGTAATGTCATCAACAAAGCCGAATTTTCGCCTTACAAAGACGGTGTTATTGTAGCGACTTCCAATTTTATGAACGGAAGTGGCGATGGTTATGCTTATCCGCCTTCGCAGGTAAGAATTGTTTATTCTAAGGATTTTGGACAAACCTGGAACGAAGTTTCTCCTGAGAAATTAGGTTATTTATTTTCAGAATCTTCAGCCATTAATTTTCTTGAAGATGAAAAAGCGGATATTTATTTCAGCACTTCTGATTTAGGATTGATAAAATATCAAATCAGTCTGGAAACTTTAGGAACTAGCAATAACTCCTTATCAAAAGCTGAACTTGTCATCTATCCGAATCCAACTTCTAATTACATAAATATCTCTAATGATAAGGTAAAAGAAACATCGATTCTGGATTTCACAGGAAAAATTTTAATAAAATCAACTTCCAAAACAATTGATTTATCGAATCTTCCAAAAGGTGTTTACATCCTGAATGCAACATTGGAAAACGGAAAATCTATCTCGAAAAAAGTGATTAAAAACTAAAATTTCTTCATATCAAAAAAGAGACTTAACAAAATTTGTTAGGTCTTTTGTTTTAAATCGAAGATTGGTCTCATATTTCCTTTTCTACTATAACCAAACTCTATTTCGTTATATTTGTTAACAGAAAACACTTTTTATGGAGATATTCTTACTATTGCTTATTTTGGTTTTTGTGATTATCATTCACAACAAATCGACTTCCAATCATCAGGCAACACAAAATTCGATTAATCAGCTCCAGGAAAAATTGAATGCCCTGAAAACAGAAATCAACATCACACCTGTCAGCAAAATTGAACCTAAAAAGCCTATCATTAAAGAAGAAATAAAACCGGAAATAACTGTTCCAGTTTCTGAAATACCTCCAGTTGTTGAAGAAATTATAAAAGAAAAACAACCGGAAATTATTGAAAATCCAATTCCGATTGCGGAAAATAAAGTTACAGTTTCAGAAATTGAAACTCCAAAAACGGAACAAAAAGCAGCTTTCTTTGTACAAGATAGAATCAGAGCTTTGGATGGAGATTTTAGAGAAATTTCAGCACCTAAAAAATCGTGGATTGAAAACTTCAAAGAAAACAATCCGGACATCGAAAAATTCATTGGAGAAAACCTGATTAATAAAATAGGCATTCTGATTTTGGTTCTCGGCATCAGTTTCTTTGTGAAATATGCGATTGATAAAGACTGGATTAATGAACCGGCGCGTGTGGGAATCGGTATTTTGGCGGGTGCACTTGTAATGGGCGTTGCTCATCGACTGAAGAAAAATTACGCGGCCTTCAGTTCTGTTTTTGTGGCTGGAGCCATCAGTATTTTCTACCTCACTATTGGGATTGCGTTCCACGATTACCATTTGTTCAGTCAAACGGTTGCGTTTATTATCATGGTTGTGATTACCATTTTTAGTGTGTTTGTTTCTGTTTCTTACGACCGGAAAGAACTGGCAGTTTTATCCTTGATTGGCGGTTTTGCCGTTCCTTTTATGGTAAGTACGGGCGAAGGAAACTATAAAGTTTTGTTCACTTACATTGCGATTCTTAACATCGGAATGTTGATGATTGCTTATTTCAAAAAATGGAATCTGGTGACTTTGCTCGCATTCATTTTCAGTTGTCTGCTTTATTCAGCTTGGTTTGGAAAAGGTTTTTACGACGACGAATTACCATATCGTGGCGCATTGTTTTTTGCCACCATATTTTATATGATTTTCAGCGTTGCGACGGTTATCCACAATCTTCGAAACAGAGGGATTTTCACGAAGCTGGAATATTTTATAATGGTTGCCAACACGTTCTTTTATTTCGGAATGGGAATCAGCATTATCGAAAATTGGAAACAGGAATTCAAAGGTTTGTTTACAGTTGCACTGGCTTTGTACAACTTGGTTTATGCCATATTTTTATACAGAAAATTCGGGTTGGACAAAAATGCGATTTATCTTTTATTAGGATTGACTTTGACCTTCATCACGCTAGCAATTCCGATTCAGTTTCACGGAAATTACATCACATTATTTTGGGCTGGAGAAGCGGTTTTGCTGTTCTGGCTGTCTCAGAAATCCAAAATCAGCACATTCAAACTGGGAGCAATTATCGTTCAGGTTTTGATGTTAGGAAGTTTGGTAATGGACTGGAAAAAGTATTATTCCGAAAATGAAATGGAACTAAAACCTTTCCTAAACCGAATGTTCATCACGGGAATCGTCTCTTTAGTTTCATTAATTTTCACTTATATTTTATTAAAAAAGGAAAAAGAAATTACCGAAATTTTCGGCTTCAAATTTAATCCTTCAGATTATAGAAATATAGTTTTAGGCGTATTGATTTTAGTTGGATATTTCACCGGAATGCTGGAAATCAGTTATCAAACAGACGATTATATTTCAAACTATGACTCTGCTTTGTCTTATTGTGTTTTGTATCATTTTATCTTCAGCGCTGGTTTGATTTATTTCGTTCTAAAGTTGAAGAGCAAATTCTGGAACAGCTTTGTAATTATCCTGGCTTCAGTCAATATTCTATTGTACATCGCATTTTTCTTTCAATTGCCGTTCAACGAAATGAGGGAAAATTACATAACGAATCTGTCTTTCAAATCGGCTTATTTCATCCATTATATTTTGCTGATTTGTCTCGCATATTTCGGTTATGTTTTGATTAAATTCAGAAATGACAATTCATTTTCCGAGATTCTCAATAATAAAGCCGCATTATGGGTTTTTGCATTTTGCATCGTTTATATTTTGAGTAATGAAGTGATGATTCACGGATTAATGTTCGGCAAAGACATCATTTCCAGTGCAGAATTAGCCAAATTCCCAATACTGAAAGCCGGTGAATACAATTCTGCCAAAGAAATGTTCATTGATGATAAATTCTCGGCTGCGAAAGTTCAAATCATCAAAATAGGTTATCCGATTCTATGGGGCGTTTTGTCATTTGTTTTTCTGATTGTCGGCATCAAAAAACAAAACAAACAATTGCGAATTATTGCACTTTCTCTGCTTGGAATTACGATTATCAAACTATTTTTCTACGACATCAAAAATGTTTCGGAAACAGGAAAAATCATCGCTTTTATTTTATTAGGTGTTTTGATTTTAATTATCTCATTTGTTTATCAGAAGATTAAAAAACTTGTTGTTGATGAAATTAAAACCGACAATCCAAACGGCCAGAAAGAAACGAATGAAAACTTACCTGAAGAAACTAAAAATCCAAACGATGAAGAAATTAATTAGTCTATTTTCCTTTTTAATAATTGGAATTTCGTCGGCTCAAAATTATCAGGGAAAAATTAATAAAGTTTCAGAAAATGGCTTGCATCAGATATTGCTGACACCGGAAGTTCGTTCTGCATCTCAGAACAATACGGATTTTTTAAGAATTTTTGATTCCAAGAATAATGAAGTTCCTTATGTTATTTATAATGGAAAATCGAGCAATTCCAGTTTCAAAAACTTTGCGATAATTTCAAAAACTGCAGTTCCAAATTTTGCAACATCCATCATTATTTCAAATGAAAACGTATTGAATCTTGATAATCTGACATTGAAAATCGCCAACACCGATGTTGATAAAAAGTATAATATCAGCGGAAGCAACGACCAAAAAGAATGGTTTGGATTGGTAAGCAACAAGGTAATTTCTGGATTGAGCGAGGCAGGAAAAACATCTGTAGAACGAAATTTTTCTTTTCCTTTGAACAATTACAAGTTTCTGAAAATTGATTTCATTGATAAAAACTCTTTACCAATCAATATTTTGGAAGCTGGTTTGGAGGAAAATCATTCAGTAAATCAGTCCAAAACCGAATTACAAAATTTCACTCAAAAAATCGATACAGACAGGAAGCAAAAGCAAACCAGAATCACAATTACTTTCCAAAATCCACAAGTGATTGATGGAATTGGTTTCGATATTTCTGCACCAAGTTATTATCTGCGTGATGCAAGTATTTTGATTAATAAAACCAGAATTTATAAAAAATCGACTGAAAATTATGCGGAGAATATTTATGCTTTTCAACTCAATTCAAAAAATAAAAACAGATTTGATTTTCAAAGTTTTCTTACAAAAGAATTTACTGTAGAAATTGACAATCAAGACAATCCGGTTTTGGAAATCAAAAAAATCAAGATTTTCCAGTCGCCTGTCAGCATTCTTACAGATATGAAATCGAATGAAAATTATACTTTAAAGATTGATTCCACGTGGTCTGCACCACAATATGATTTAGCCAATTCCGGAATTGATTTTAATCAGAATTATCCCGTTGCAACGATTTCGAATTTAGAAAAATTAGATGCAGCAAAATCTAAAGAAGAAGCAAAAACATTTTGGCAAACACCTTTGTTTATGTGGATTTGCATTGTTTTAGCAGTTGTAATTATCGGTTATTTTGCTTTGGGATTGATTAAGGATATGAATAAGGAGAATCAGTAATTAGAATTAAGATTATAAATATCAAAAAGTTCGTTTAAATTTGTTTTCACAATTAACACAAAATTAAAATGAAGCGATTTATAGTATATCTTGAAATATTACTTTTTATATGCACTTTAACAATATGTTTTTTATGGTATAAATCACCAAGAAATATTAATTACCCTATTTACTTTGCAATTTTCACTGTATTAACTGGCGGACTTGATTTACTTCGCAGAAATATGAAGATTGAAACAAAATTAAAATATTCTGATTTAATTTTTGATAATGGACAACCTCTTTTTACTAACTACACTGACGAAAAATATAATGAGATACCTACAGTAGGTCTGATTTTTTATTCGATGAAAATAACTAATGTTTCTGACATTTCCTTTAAAATAAAAGAATTATACTTAGAATACAAGTTAAATGATTCTTTTTTAAAAGCAAATTTACAATTCATTCCTTGTGATTATCAAAGCTCTCCTTTATATGAAAATAATATATCACAAGTGAAAATCCTTTTTAAGGATTCAAATTCATATATTATTTTGCAGGGCTGGAAAAATTTCAATTTAACTAATTCAAAATATGTAACAAAGGGCAATATGATTGACTTCAGCTTATGTTTTATTTTTAATGAAAAATATGAAGATTTATATAAAATAAAAGATTTACAATTAATTATCAACGATTACTCAGGTAATAAAATAAAACATCCTATTAAAATCGAACAACAATGGATTGAGAATGGAAAATTTGCATTTCTAAATTACAACGATAATCTTCCAGAAACTTATAAAAAAGAAAACAATATAAATCCTTTCCAAGATTAAGGAAAACTATTACAAATAAATAGTTTTTGCAAAATGCAGATTTATTACAAGACCGAATTTATATTTCTTTTTATCTAGAAATTGCTTTTTAAGTTCGTTCGATAAATAACAAAAAAACCTTTCCAAAATCGGAAAGGTTTTTTTGTTATCTAATACTGAAACTTCCTAAAAGCTTCCAGCGTCTTATCAATCTCTGTATCGCCAATTGCAGACGAAATAAACCAAGTCTCATAACCACTTGGCGGAAGATAAATCCCTTGTTCCAAAACCTGATGAAACAGATTGTTGAACAAACCAATATTGGAGTTATTCACTTCATTGAAATTACTCGCAGAAGTCACATCAAAGAAAATCGACATCATACTTCCCTTTCTGTTGATTCTGTGACGAATTCCTTTTTCATTCAGAATTTTTCCAATTTCAAAATCTAAAGTTTCTGTGGTTTTATCTAATTTATTGTAGAAATCCGGGTCTTGTTTTATTAATTGTAATGTTTTGAGTCCGGCTCTCATTGCCAAAGGATTTCCACTCAAAGTTCCGGCTTGGTAAACGCGTCCTCTCGGCGAAAGCCAGTTCATAATTTCGTTACTTCCGGCGAAAGCACCAACCGGCAATCCGCCACCGATCACTTTACCAAAAGTTACCAAATCAGCTTTTACATTCAAAGCTTCCTGTGCTCCACCAAAAGCCAATCTAAATCCTGTCATCACCTCATCGAAAATCAATAAAGTTCCATTCTCATCACAGATTTTTCTAAGGTTTTGAAGGAAGTTATTTTCCGGCAAAATACAACCCATATTTCCGGCAATCGGTTCTACGATGATTGCTGCAATCTGCTCAGGATTATTTCTGAAAAGTTCTTCAACCTGCTCGAAGTTATTGTACTCCGCAAGCAAAGTATCTTTCGCAGTTCCTTGGGTAACTCCGGGAGAATTCGGACTTCCGAAAGTTGCCATTCCACTTCCCGCCTGAATAAGAAATGAATCTGAATGGCCATGATAACAACCTTCGAACTTGATGATTTTCTCTCTATCCGTGTAACCTCTTGCCAAACGAATGGCGCTCATACAAGCTTCGGTTCCGGAAGAAACCATTCTGATCTGGTCGATATTCGGGACATTTTCTACGATATATTTTGCAATCTCAGTTTCCAGTTCCGTGGGTGTTCCGAAAGAAAAACCTTTCTCAGCCTGAGATTTCAAGGCTTCCAGAACTTCGGGATGTGTGTGACCCAAAATTGCCGGGCCCCAGGAATTAATATAATCGATGTAAGTCCTGTCGTCTTCATCTGTCAGATAAGCACCTTTCGCCGACTTCATAAAAAGCGGAACACCGCCCACAGATTTGAATGCACGAACAGGTGAATTCACGCCGCCCGGAATATATTTGTACGCTTCTTCAAAAAGCGCTGAACTTCTTTGGTATAACATTTTTTTTGTTTTTTGTATTTCGTGTTTTGTTTTTAGTATTTAGGCTAAGCACCAGAAACTATAAACCAAAAACTAATTTTATCCTCTCGGTTTTTTACTTTGTAAATACATCAATTGTCCGGATCTTGGTTCTTCACCTGCATCCATTCTATTTTTAGAATATAATTTCTTCAGTTTGATACCAAATTTCTGAGCAATATCGTGCATCGTTTCACCAGTTCCAGCTTTGTAAGTTTCTTTATTTCCAGAAGAATTTTTACTTTCTAAGAAAATAATATCATTCTTTGCCAGCTTAGAACTTTCCAACTCATTATATTTCATCAGACGTTTCTCGCTGATGCCGAATTTCTTGGAAATATCAGAAATATCAGCATCTACAGGCATTACGAAAAATTTAAGTCCATCATTTGGATGATTTTTGACCAGGATATTTTTCAGAAGCGCAGTTCTTGTTTTAGAATCTACAATATCTGAAACCTGATTTTGCTGTTTAACATAAGAACCTTGTGTATAATCAACCTTGATAGTCGGCGGCGTCACTCTGTCATTTTGCTTTTCCTGGCTTAGCTGCGTCATAAATACCGCATCATTATTCAATGAAGGATACATTTTCAGGATCGCATAATAGACCTCATCTTTAGTCGTATTGTCAAACTCGTAAAGTTTGTATCTCTCGATTTTATCAATCAAAATATATGCATATCTAGGATTGGTAGCGTAACCTGCTTTTTTGAGACCGTGCGCCCAGGCTTTGTAATCTTTTGGGTCCAGATCAAAAAGTTTTGTGTAATACTTTCTGGTCGCCAAAAAAACCGAGTGATCTTCGTAGGACTGTTTCGGATCTTCATACACACGGAAACATTCGTTTGGAGCATCATCAGTATGGCTCATAGTTTTTCCCGTCCAGTCTTCTTTACATTTGATTCCGAAATGATTTTTTCCCAGCTGCGCCAATCGGCTTTGTCCTCCTGCAGTTTCCAAAAGTCCCTGTGCCAGCGTGATGCTTGCAGGGATTTTGTATTTCTCCATTTCTTCCACCGCGTAAGGTGCAAATTTCTGGATGTATTGGTCTTCCGTTTTCCAGGTTTGCGATTTTACAAAGCCTAAAACACTTACAAAACCAATCACTAATAACTTTCTCATATTTATTTTTTACAAAATACTTTAATATTTTTAAGGAGCTTAATCCCGCTTTCCGCTATATCTTTTTTGTCTTCAACATTTTGTCATCAAAAGAACCTTTACAGAAAGACAAAAAAGGATGCCGCTGCAATCGGGGCTATGGGTTTCTGCCCATTTTGAAACTTTTATCAGAATTGAAACTTTTCAAAATCTATCAAATCTCTTCCTTTACTTTTCAACATTTGATTTGCTCCTTTTATGCCTTGTAATCCACCTGTATGAAATGCCAGGATCTTTGAGCCGTTCGGGAAAAATCTTTTTTCGGCAAGTTCAAAAATGATTTGCATCATCTTTCCTGTATAAATTGGATCCAGCGGAATCTGATATTCTTTATAAAACCAATTTATAAAACGGACATTCTCATTCGATATTTTACCATATCTGCTTTCTTCCGCATTTTTCAACTCAAAGTTTTCTTTTCCGCTCCATTCCAAAATGTTTTTTTCCAGCGAATCATCTCTTACAACTTTGATACCTAAAACCTTCTGCTGAGCTTTCGCAAACCTGGAAATTCCGGCAATTGTTCCGCCGGTTCCAACAGCGGTGCAAAGATAATCAAAATCTTTGGTGTCATTTCCCAGCATATATTTGACACCTTCAACCGCCATTTCATTACTTCCACCTTCTGGAATAATCAACGCATTTGCATATTGATTAGAAAATTTTTTTGTGAGTTTTTCTTTATTCTGATAATCTTCCCTAGACACAAAATGAAATTGCATTCCGTTTTTTGAAGCTTCGGAAAGTGTGGGATTTTCGTGCCAGTTATTTTCCAGTTCGCTTCCACGGATGATTCCGATTGTTGAGATTCCGAATTCTTTCCCGAAAGCAGAAACTGATGCAATATGGTTGGAAAATACACCTCCGAATGTAATTAATAAAGGATTTTCTGGTTTTGATTCCAGATATTGATTGACGTTGAAGAAGAGTTTCCAGAATTTGTTTCCAGAAATTTTTGGATGGATAAGGTCTTCTCTTTTGATGAAAATCCGGATATCAAAATTGGTTTTCAATTCTGTGATGGGGATTTTATGTTCCGGGATTTGAAGCATCTTCAAAATTACTTAAGTTTTTGTTTAGAAACATTCTTATCCAATAAAAAAATAAAATCTCATTAACAGGTCGCTCCTCTGGAGCTTTAATTTTAAAAACAACTAATTTCTATTAACAGTTCGCTCCTAATGGAGCTATATTTAATCCTATCGGCATTTAATGTTAATAGAAAAATAAATAGGCCGCTCCTCTGGAGCTCTAATTCTAATAACAACTAATTTCCTATTAACAGTCCGCTCCCAATGGAGCTGTAATTAATCCTATCAGGATTTACTGTTAATAGAAAAAATGGATTTAATAAAAGTAAAGCTCCAGAGGAGCGGCCTGCCAATTCATCTCATAAATATTGAGCTCTTTTTAATCGGACAACAAAGGTTTAGAAAAAAAAGATTTGAACACAAAGTACATTATGATTTTAATTAATTCTCATTCCTTCAATGTCAAAAAGTCGGTTTTTATAAATTCACTAAGTTATAAACATCTAATAACTAACCATTTAAAAGTTTATTTTTCTTTCCGAAGGAATCTCAAAACTCTTAAAATCAAATAGTTTATTCCTACGGAATGAAAAAAAGATCGCTGATTCTAGTGTTGTGATTAAAAATGGATTTTCATAATTGATTGTTTTATCTCTCGCAGGTTTTTTAGATTTTTCAGAATTTGAAAATGAACCGAAAAACTTGATTTAGAAATAAAACCCATAGCCCCGATTGCAGTGGAAATCCTTTTTTGCCTGACCTTCGGTTCTATTTATCTGGAATGGTCTGCAAAAAAGATTGCAACGGAAAGCGGGATTAAGCTCCTAAAAATTTTGCAAACAAAAAATCCACCGAAAATGGTGGATTTTGTTTGATATAATCTCCGAAAATTACTTTGTTCTCTCGATGATTTTTTTCACTGCTTTTACGACAGCTTCTGCATCGATCTGGTATTTTTTCATCAATTCTGCAGGCGTTCCTGATTCTCCGAAAGTATCATTCACCGCTACAAATTCCTGAGGCGTTGGTCTTCTTCTAGCCAAAACTCCGGCGATAGATTCACCAAGTCCACCAAGGAAATTATGCTCCTCAGCAGAAACTAATTTTCCGGTTTTTTCTACAGATTTCAGGATGATCTCTTCGTCCAAAGGTTTGATTGTATGGATATTGATGATCTCACAAGAGATGCCTTCTTTCTCCAACTCGTCTGCTGCCAGCAAAGATTCCCAAACCAAATGTCCGGTTGCAACGATGGTTACATCTGTTCCTTCCTGCAAAAGAATCCCTTTTCCAATTTCGAAAGGCATATCTTCCGGAATGAAAACCGGAACTACAGGACGACCAAATCTAAGATAAACTGGCCCTTCGTGTGCTGCTGCAGCTAAAGTTGCGGCTTTGGTCTGGTTGTAATCGCAAGGATTGATCACCGTCATTCCGGGAAGCATTTTCATCATTCCGATGTCTTCCAAAACCTGATGTGTTGCGCCATCTTCTCCCAAAGTAACTCCGGCGTGAGAAGCTGCAATTTTTACATTTTTATTAGAATAAGCAATAGACTGACGGATCTGGTCATAAACTCTGGACGTTGCAAAGTTGGCAAAAGTCCCAGCGAAAGGAATCTTTCCGTTGATTGTAAGACCTGCTGCCAATCCCATCATATTAGCCTCCGCAATACCAGTCTGGAAAAATCTTTCCGGTGCTTTTTCTATGAATTTTTCCATTTTCAGAGAGCCGATCAAATCTGCGCAAAGTGCGACAACATTTGGGTTTGTATCAGCCAATTCTGCCAAACCAGCTCCGAAGCCTTAACGTGTATCGTTTTTTTCTGTGTATGTATATTTCATTTTGATTGTAGTTATAACGGATTAATAATCAGCCGGTGCTTCTAAATAGAGTTGTTTGAAAGCTGTATCCAACTGCTCATCATTAGGCGCTTTTCCGTGCCAAGCGTGACTTCCCACCATATAATCTATACCACTTCCCATTTCTGTGTGAAGCAAAATTGCAACTGGTTTTCCGTTCCCGGTTTCTGATTTTGCTTTGTTCAGGATTCCGATTACAGCTTCCAGATCATTACCGTTTTTTTCTTCCAAAACTAACCAGCCAAACGCTTCTAATTTTGCGTGCAGATCTCCTAATGGCAATACATCATCTGTATCTCCATCAATTTGTCTTCCATTATAATCTATGGTTGCAATGATATTGTCTACTTTTTTTGCGGCTGCATACATAAAAGCTTCCCAATTTTGACCTTCCTGCAATTCACCATCTCCTTGAAGTGTGTAAACTAAAGAATCATCACCAGCTAACTTCTTACCCTGAGCTGCACCCAAAGCTACAGACAGACCTTGGCCTAAAGATCCTGAAGCTACTCTGATCCCTGGCAAACCTTCGTGAGTTGTCGGGTGGCCTTGTAATCTGGAATTCAGTTTTCTGAAAGTTGCGAGTTCTGCAACCGGAAAAAATCCGAATCTTGCCAAAGTACTATAAAATACAGGCGAAATATGACCATTTGAAAGGAAGAAAAGATCTTCATCCTTGCCTTCCATTGTGAAGGGTAATTTGTAGTTCAAAATTTCCCCATAAAGTGCTACGAAATATTCTGTGCAGCCAAGAGAACCTCCTGGATGACCGCTGTTTACAGCATGAACCATTCTAAGAATGTCTCTTCTGATCTGCGTTGAAAGGCTTTTCAACTCTTCAATAGATTTACTCATTATATAAGATTTGCTTTGGTTGCGAAAATACAGATTTTTTATGTGTAAATCCAAGTTGGGCACAACATAATAAATAAGAGTTATTAATAATTAACAATTTTTAATAACTAAAAATGTAGAAACAAAAAACTCCAGCGTTTCCACTGGAGTTTAATATATTTTAATAAAAAAATTATTTCAAGTTAAAATTGAAACCTACAATTACAGCTCCTACTGATTCTTTTCCTGCGATAGGACGGTCATCATAATAACCTCTGTCGTATTTTCCGGAAATACTTTGGTAACCCACATACAATTCTCCAACAGGCATATTGTACATAAATTTAGGAACTGCATATAAACCACCGTTTACGTTGTCGTTTGTTGAAATTCCGTAACCTAAGTCTAAACCTACAGCTATTGGCGCACCTGAAAATGAATATTTACCGGAAACAGCTACCGGAATAAATCCGAAATCGTCACCTTTGATATTTCCTCCAGGATAATCATAGCTTTTACCTATAAAATGGGAATATCCTGTTGCAACACCCAAGTCAAAACCTTTTGCAAGATTCCATCTATAAGCTGCGTCCAAACCTAATGTAAAGTCTGAATTACCAGTTGTAGGAGCACCAATGTGAGCACCTAATTTAAAACCTTCCTGAGCTTGCGTAAAACCAAAAATGGAAATAGCAGCAGCTAAAAATATCTTTTTCATAGTTTAAAAATTAAATTTACAAAAATAGCTACCAATATTTGTACCAATTTGACATTTACTTTCTTTCGATGCTATTGTAAGCCATAATAATTTTCTTAACAACAGGGTGTCTTACTACGTCTTCTTCCGTAAGATGCACGAAACCAATCTCTTCCACATCCTTCAAAATAGTCATAGATTCTTTAAGACCTGATTGTTGATTTTTAGGTAAATCGATTTGACTTGGATCTCCTGTAATGATAAATTTTGCATTCATTCCCATTCTTGTCAAAAACATTTTCATTTGAGAATGAGTTGTATTTTGGGCTTCATCCAGAATAACAAAAGCTTCATCTAATGTTCGCCCTCTCATAAATGCTAAAGGTGCAACTTCTATGATTCTTTTTTCCATATAACCTTCCAGCTTTTCGTGCGGGATCATATCTCTCAAAGCATCATATAGAGGCTGCATATAGGGATCCAATTTTTCCTTAAGATCGCCCGGAAGAAAACCGAGACTTTCACCTGCTTCAACTGCCGGTCTTGTCAAAATAATTCTTTTAACTTCCTTATCCCGAAGAGCTCTTACAGCTAAAGCAACACTTGTATAAGTTTTTCCAGTTCCGGCTGGTCCGATAGCGAAAACCATATCTTTTTTCTCCGAAACTTTTACGAGTTTTTTAAGATTGGTTGTTTTGGCTTTGATTACTTTTCCGTTGACACCTTTTACAATGATATCCTGATCAAAGACCAATTGCTTTTCGGAATCATCTTTTAGTTTAAGAAGAGATTCCAATTGTTTTACTTCAAGAGAATTGTGCTTGGAGATATAATCCGAGACGTCGTCCAATTTTTTCTTCAGTAAGTCCAGAGTTTCTCTGTTTCCCATTGCGAAGACAAAGTTGTCTCTACCTGTGATCTTAAGCGTTGGAAAACTGGATTTTATCAGATTGAAATTTTGATTCTGAACACCATAAAACGTTTTGGTGTTTATGCCTTCGAGTTCATAATTTATTTCGAACATATATAATATTAGTGGTTAGTCTAACAAATATATGAATAGATTTGATATGATATTAGTC